>Ga0070741_10000727_pt1 | contig 111703 bp, 104 predicted proteins | sample Coa_R1_4_FD_66440 | JGI IMG/M metagenome (GOLD analysis project Ga0070741, IMG submission 66440) | Surface soil microbial communities from Centralia Pennsylvania, which are recovering from an underground coalmine fire - Coalmine... | ecosystem: Environmental > Terrestrial > Soil >...
TCCCCGGGCTGGTCGCTCAATCCTGTTGGTGGCACTCCAACGGCCGCGAATTGGTCCGGCGGAAGCTTCCAGTGAGTACTCGGCGTCGTGCGTAAATGGCAGTAACGGATGTCGGTGATCGTTCCAATCGCCGACATCCGGAATCTGCAAACTACTCCCCGCAATTTTCACACTAGCGGTTTACCCCCCGGCCTTCCCTCACACCCTTCCCCGTTTTTCGTCCCATCTGCAAGTCAAAACCAGATAGACAAGTTGACAGCGGGAGAGGTAAACCAGAGTGACGGACCAAGCTGTCATGACATTAGAAGAACGCACGATTTCTGATCGCGTCAGTGTGCCGCGCTTCCTGCTGGATCGAAGAGATCCCTCCCGGGTGGCGCTGCGGATGCTCGATCGGGACCACACGTATGGCGAACTTCAATCTGCATCCGCGACGGTAAGCAACTATCTCCTGAGTAAGGGCCTCCGAAAAGGAGACCGCGTTCTCTTGGTCGGAGACAACTCACTGTTCTGGGTGGCGGCGTACCTAGGGACAATGCAGGCGGGAGCGGTTTGTGTGCCGCTGCCGATGACTATTGCGGCGCAGGACCTTGATTACATTCTGTCGACTACCGAGGCTCAGGTTGCTTTCGTGCAGTCTCGCTTCGCGATCGCGAACAAGGATCGCCTGCAGGCTGTTCAGCTGATCACGGAGCGGGAAGTCGCGGCACTTCCCAATGCGGTTCTCTTCGGCCAACTCGAGCGCGTAAGCGTAGAAATTTTACCCGAAATCGAGACGTCTGACCTTGCGGCGCTGATGTTCACGTCAGGGTCTACTGGAAAGCCGCGTGGGGTAATGGTGTCCCACGGCAATATCATCGCGAACACGGAATCGATCGTTGAGTATCTGGGACTCACAGAGAACGATCGCATCATGACCGTGTTGCCATTTCACTATTGTTTTGGCACGTCGCTGTTGCACACACATTTGCGAGTCGGGGCTAGCCTGGTTGTCGAACCGCGCTTCATGTATCCCGAGAAGGTGCTGGAGAGAATGTTGGAATCACGGTGCACAGGTTTTGCTGGCGTGCCAAGCCACTTTCAGATTTTGTTAGGGAAATCTAGCCTGCGAAAGAAGCAATTCCCCGACCTGCGATACGTTCAACAGGCTGGTGGTCACTTGGCCCCAACTTTTGTCCGAGAGCTGCGTCAAGCGCTACCGACGACTCGGATTTTCGTGATGTACGGACAAACGGAAGCCACCGCCCGGCTTTCCTATGTTCCCCCGGAGGATCTCGATCGCAAAATCGGCTCTATTGGAAAAGCCATTCCTGGGGTGACGTTGCAGCTGCTGGATGAATCGGGACTACCAGTTCAGCCTGGCACTATCGGAGAGATTGTCGCCGAAGGTGCGAATGTTACGAATGGTTACTGGCATGAACCTGAAGAGTCTGCGCGATGCTTTCGGAATGGAAGGCTTTATACCGGCGACTTGGGAACTGTCGATGATGAGGGCTTCATTTACGTGGTCGATCGTGCCAAGGATTTTCTTAAGTGCGGAGGCAAGCGGGTCAGTTGCCGCCAACTGGAAGAAAAACTACTTGAATTTCACGAACTCCTTGAGGCAGCGGTTGTCGGCGTAAAAGACGAAATTCTGGGTGAAGCGGTGAAAGCCTTTGTAGTTCCACGCGACTCCCACGCAGACGGCCTCGAAGCGCGCGTACGTCTGTTTTGCAAGGAACATCTGCCATTTCAACTCATGCCAAAAGAAGTCGTCGTGATGCAGTCTCTCCCAAAGAACAGCTCCGGGAAGGTTTTAAAGCAGAACCTGAAAGCTCACGGCGCTTAACGATTTCCAACTCCCCAGCCGCTGTTTACAATAGAGCGACGCACCTGTTTCGCGTAATGACGAACTTACATTCCACACATGCTCCGATCCTGGTGACCGGCGGGGCGGGATTTATCGGATCGAATTTTATCCTGCAGTGGCTCGCGGAGGAAGGCACTCCGCTCGTCAATCTGGACAAGCTGACCTACGCGGGAAACCTGAGCAATCTGGAACAGGTCGCCACGAAGCCCGCTTACAGCTTCGTTCACGGCGACATCGCTGATCGCAAGCTGGTCAGCGATCTGCTCCATGAGCATCAGCCCCGCGCAATCGTGCACTTTGCCGCCGAAAGTCACGTGGACCGATCAATTCACGGCCCCGATGATTTTGTCCGCACCAACGTGAACGGCACGTTTGCGTTACTTGAAGAAGCCCGGGCCTACGCAGCGCAAATCGATAAAGATCAACGCTCAACTTTTCGCTTTTTGCACGTTTCCACGGATGAGGTTTACGGATCTCTCGGGCTCAAAGACCCCGCCTTCTCTGAAACGACTGCCTATGCGCCAAACAGCCCGTATGCCGCGTCCAAAGCGGCTTCTGACCACCTGGTGCGCGCGTATCACCACACCTACGGATTGCCCACGCTGACCACAAACTGTTCCAACAACTACGGCCCGTTTCAGTTTCCCGAGAAGCTGATTCCGCTCACCATTCTGCATGCGATGCAGGGCAAAGCCATACCGGTTTATGGTGATGGTCAGAATGTCCGGGACTGGCTCTTCGTGGAAGATCATTGCTCAGCGATTCGCACTGTCCTGTCACGTGGCCGAGTAGGCGAGACCTATAACATCGGGGGAAGAAGCGAGAAGCCCAATCTCGACATCGTGCACACGATCTGTGCCGTGCTCGACGAATTGCGGCCGGATGATTCGGTTGTACCGCACAAGAATCTCATCACATTCGTGCAGGATCGGCCGGGACACGATCGCCGTTATGCTATGGACACACGCAAGATCGAGAAGGAACTCGGATGGCGTCCCAAAGAGACATTTGAAACCGGTATCCGCAAAACGGTGGAATGGTATCTTGCCCATGAAAACTGGATACGAGAAGTGACCAGCGGAAATTATCGGCAGTGGATCGCAACCCAATACTCGATGTGAGCGCAGCCAGCAATGTCTCAACCGCAAACTATGTCACGTTATAAAGGAATCATTCTGGCTGGCGGCTCTGGCACGCGCCTCTATCCGGTCACGCACGCAGTTTGCAAGAGTCTGCTTCCGATCTATGACAAGCCAATGATCTACTACCCGCTTTCCACGCTGATGCTGGCGGGAATGCGGGATATTCTGATCATCTCCACGCCCGACGATCTGCCTCGTTTCCGTCAATTTCTTGGAAACGGATCGCAGTTTGGCATCAACTTCGAATATATCGTGCAACCCCGGCCCGAGGGCATTGCCCAGGCCTTCATCGTCGGCAAGGATTTCATCGGAGATTCCTGCTGCGCGCTGGTTCTCGGGGACAACATTTTCTACGGCCACGATCTGGTGAAATGCGTCAGTCAGGCCTGTGATAAAACTCAGGGGGCGCGGGTGTTCGCGTATCCGGTGCAGGATCCGCAGCGATATGGAGTTGTCGAATTCGATCATCAAGGACGGGCTTTGAGTCTCGAGGAAAAGCCGTCCGCTCCCAAATCCCGCTACGCTGTCACCGGACTTTACTTCTACGACAATCAAGTTGTGGAGATTGCACACTCGCTGAAGCCGTCCGCCCGCGGCGAACTCGAGATCACGGACGTCAACAAAGAATACTTACGCCGTGGACAACTCGACGTGGTGGTGATGGGCCGCGGCATGGCGTGGCTCGATACCGGAACCCACGAGGCCATGCTCGAAGCCTCACTATTCATTCAGACGATCGAAACCCGCCAGGGCCTGATGGTTTCCTGCCCCGAAGAAATTGCCTACCGTTTCGGATATATCACCGCCGAGCAGCTCAACGCCAAAGCCACTGCCATGAAGAACAACGGCTACGGCCATTACCTGCAGCAGTTGCTGCACGAGAAGGTGTTTTAAGATGGGATCGGCGGCGCAGATTTCCGCTTTGTCCATGAAAGTTACCACTACTCCGCTTTCCGGCGTTCTGCTCCTTGAACCAAAGGTCTTTCGCGATGACCGCGGTTTCTTTCTCGAGAGCTACAACGAGACTGCCTTCAGCGAGTTGGGGATTAGTGGAGATTTCGTTCAGGACAATCACTCGTACTCTCGGAAGAATGTTCTTCGAGGCCTTCACTACCAGGTGCAACCGCATGCTCAAGGCAAGCTGGTGCGGGTGATCGGCGGCGAGATTTTCGATGTTGCTGTCGATCTTCGGCAAGGCTCTCCTACTTTCGGCAAGTGGCACGGAGCCAAACTTTCCGGTGAGAATTTCAAAATGCTCTGGATTCCAGCGGGGTTCGCGCATGGCTTCCATGTGCTTTCCGATAGCGCTCACGTGTTATATAAAGCGACGGATTTCCACCATCCGGAGTGCGAACGTACTCTTGCCTGGAACGACCCCGATCTCGCGGTCGATTGGCACCTCAATGGCGAACCCATTATCTCGTTGAAAGACGCCGCGGGGATTCCGCTGAAAGACGCTGCAAACACTTTTTGAAGTTTTAATCGAAAGTTTCCGCTATACATTCTGCATGCATATTCTTCACGTTGTCGGCGCTCGACCGAATTTCATGAAGGCCGCGCCCGTGCTGCGGGCTCTGAATACCTGGCCAGCGGCGAAACAGACCTTGGTCCACACCGGCCAGCATTATGACTTCAACATGTCTGACGTGTTCTTTTCGCAGCTGGATATGCCGGCGCCGGATGTGAATCTTGGCGTGGGTTCCGGCAGTCACGCCAAGCAAACCGCCGAAATCATGAGTCGTTTTGAGCCGGTTGTGTTGGAGCATCGACCCGATGTCGTGGTCGTGTACGGCGATGTGAACTCTACCGTCGCAGCCGCGCTCGTCTGTGCCAAGCTTGGCGTCCAGGTCGCGCATGTTGAGGCAGGACTGCGTTCTTTCGACCGGACTATGCCGGAGGAAATCAATCGGGAAGTTACAGACCGCCTGGCGAATCTTCTGTTTACTCCTTCTGAGGATGGCGACATCAACCTGCGCAATGAGGGCGTTCCGGCGGAAAGGATATTCCGAGTCGGTAACGTCATGATCGATTCGCTGGTGCGCTTGCTACCCGTTGCGGAACGTTTGCCCAGGAATGGGTTCCCAGAACGCTATGCCCTGGTCACACTGCATAGACCTGCGAACGTCGACGACAGTGAGGTATTGCGAAAGATTCTCGAATCTTTGGTTGCGATCAGCCAGAGAATGGATGTGATTTTCCCCGTCCATCCCCGGACGCGCCAGCGCATTTCCGGTTTTGGCCTCGATACCGGCAAACTGAGGCTCCTAGATCCTCTGCCTTATATTGAGTTCCTGGCCATGCAGCGGCGAGCGGCCGTGGTGGTGACTGATTCCGGGGGCATTCAGGAAGAAACCACGTATCTGAATGTGCCGTGCCTCACCCTCCGGAATAACACGGAGAGGCCAATCACGGTCACAATGGGCACAAATCTTGTGATTGGGCAGGATGGAGACACGCTCTTAGCCGAGTTGTCGAACATCATCGCAGGCAAATCGAAGAAGGGATCAGTTCCTCCCTTATGGGACGGTCATGCGGGGGAGCGAATTGCAGAAATATTGCAGCGTCTCTGATTCGGGCGGAATGCGCAGTCTAATGGCCGTATCATTAACTCGAAAATCGCACCTTCGGGGTCTGGATCTCATGCGACTATCGAATTTCTCCGCCTGGACGCTGTTCTCGATGCTGTGTGCTTTGGCCGTGGCGCTTAATTGGCGCACACTCGCGGCGACGTTTTCATTGGCCCTGCAGCGCGAAGAATTTACTCACATTCTCCTGATCTTTCCCCTCAGTCTTGCGCTTATTTCTATGGAGTGGAAGTCGCCGCGCAAGGGCCTAAACAGAGGCTGGGTCTCGGGCATGTTACTGCTTGTTGTCGCCGCCGGCATCTTCATTTTCGCGCGCCTTGCTTCGATTGCCCTGGACCTTCAGCGTTCGCTGGGCATGTTCGCTTTTGTGACTTCTTGCATCGGCGTGTTTGTCCTGTGCTTTGGCGGTGATGTTTCACGCAATTCCGTGTTTCCCCTGTGCTTTCTGTACTGGGCGGTTCCATTGCCCCCAGCCGCGCTGGCACGAGTCACGCAGTTCTTGCAGCATGGATCGGCTATCGGTGCCTACAGTTTGTTCACGGTTGCGGGCATTCCGGTTGCTCAAGACAAATTGCTGCTTACCATTCCAGGTCTGACAGTTGAAGTGGCCAGAGAATGCAGCAGTATCCGTTCCAGCATGATGTTGCTGGTGACGACAATGTTCTTGGGTCAATTGCTTCTGAACTCAGCATTACATAAGACCCTGCTAACTCTCATCGCCATTCCATTGTCAGTCGCCAAGAACAGCCTCAGAATTTTCACCATTGCAATGCTTGGGACCAAGGTCGACCCGGCATTCCTCACAGGCAAACTCCATCGCCAAGGCGGAGGGTTGTTTTTCGCCATTGCCCTGCTGCTTGTCTTGCTGGTGTTGTACGTTTTTCGGCGCAGGGAACGTCGCTTACAAGACATCTCTGCCGCACCAGCCCTCGCGGGCACAACCTTGAGCTTCTCCTGAGTCAGTATCAAATCCCCCGAACCTAGCTGCATCACGATTTCACACTGAATCCACAAAAGGGGCTTTGCGTTATGAGTATCAATGCTGTTGCCGCCAATGCTGTCTCTGAACTGCAGAACAGAATTCATTCTCGAGAAGCTAAAATCGGAATCATCGGCTTGGGCTATGTGGGCCTTCCTTTAGCGCTGCTATACGTCGGCCAGAAATTTCCGGTGACGGGCTTCGATATCGATCAGCGCAAGATCGATGCACTCTCTGAAGGAAAGTCCTACATCTATCGCATCCCCGCCGAAGAGATTCAGGAGGCGCGTGCGAAGGGCCTGCACGCTACCTCAGATTTCTCGAGGTTGAGAGAGATGGACGCGATCATTATTTGTGTGCCCACTCCATTGGATGAATACCACGAACCCGATCTAAGTTTCATTACCAACACGGCCCACTCCATTGCGCCACATCTGCGTGCTGGCCAACTTGTCATTCTGGAAAGCACCACCTACCCGGGCACGACCGAAGAAGTCCTGGTCCCGATTCTCGAGCGAGAAAATCGCGAGGGCCTGACGGCGGCGCGTGCGAATGCTTCCACCGAACCGGGCGCCGAGTTTTACGTCGCGTTCTCACCGGAACGGGAAGATCCCGGCAATACGGCGGTTGCACGCTGTGACATTCCCAAAGTCGTGGGTGGATTGGACGCGCGGGCTGCACAACTGGCCCAAGCTCTCTACGGTTCCATCTTCAAACGTATTGTTCCGGTATCCTCGCCCGCCGCGGCAGAGATGACCAAGCTGCTGGAAAATATTTATCGCTGCGTCAACATTGCCTTGGTCAACGAACTCAAGCTCCTATGTCTTCGCATGGGCATTGATATCTGGGAGGTGATTGAGGCAGCGGCCACCAAGCCGTTCGGATTTCAGGCGTTTTATCCCGGACCGGGCCTTGGTGGTCACTGCATTCCCGTCGATCCTTTCTATCTTTCCTGGAAAGCCAAGGAATGGGACTTCCAAACCCGCTTCATCGAGCTGGCAGGAGAAATCAACGTGAACATGCCGTATCACGTGGTTGCGTCGGTGGCTGCCGCCCTCAACCAGCAGAAGAAATCGCTGAACGGATCTCGGGTGCTGGTGCTCGGCGTGGCCTATAAGAAAGACATCGATGACCTGCGCGAATCGCCGGCTCTGACCATCATTGAACTGCTGCAGAATAGAGGTGCAGAGGTCAGTTACAACGATCCTTATATTCCCATGATCGGCAAAGGACGAAAGTACGATCTCCAGATGAAATCGTCGCCCATAGAGAATCTTGGGCAATACGATTGCGTGTTAATTGTCACCGATCATTCCAGTTACGACTATGCGCAGATCGTTGCCGAGTCGCAGCTCGTTGTGGACTCCCGCCATGCCACCAAAGGAATTGTCAGCTCAAAGATCGTTGCTTGCTAGCTTCCTGCTTTGCAAGCAACCGTTAGGAAAAATGCAAACGTTTGCACAATCGCTTCAGAACACTCGCCAGGCAATCGCGTAAGTATAGTATTTTCTATAACATACACCGCATCAGGAAACGCCCTTACGGCTCTTGACTTGCCATTAAGGAAGCGAGTCCTCCCAAGAGCTGCGAAGGAGCCCAATGTCGGCAGCCCGGTATTTGAAAAGCCATCCAAGTCCCGTTCTCATCTTTGTTGTACTTTTCTGTAGCGTTGCCTTGGCGCAGGAACCCCGTTTGGTTTCCTTCAACACAGTTGCAGTCGAGCAGCCAGCTGTGACCACGTCACCTCTCCCAGAAGAACCTCAAACCCAACACTCATTCTTCGACGCCAAGAATCGATTCCTGTTTTCAACCGTTCTTGCTTTTAGCGCAGCAGATTTTGGCGTTACCCACGCTAATCTTTCCAATGGAGGCAAAGAGCTCAATCCGATGGCCCGGGTATTTGGCGTCAGCACACCAGGGCTCGCCGCCAACTTTATGATCGAAGATGCCGGGGTTGTCGGGCTCAGCTATGTGTTTCACCGCACCGGGCATCACAGACTGGAGCGAATCGCACCTCTGGCGAATGTTGCCGCCTCGGCCTTCGCCATCGGCTATGGCATAGCACATAGGTAAGAGACGTTTATGGGGACCCTTAATTTTCTCATCTGTCTTGTTCTTCTCCTGGTTACGCAATTGATGGCGCAGGCCGAACCCGACCTGCAAGCGACGACATCGTCAACCCCCTCGACAGCCATCGCTAGTGACAAGCAACCTGCGTTAGCGCCTTGCCAGGCTTTAAACGCCAAAGCACCTCCGGGCGCGCACACCGTAAAGCTGTCCTGGAATGCGAGTGTCCCAGCGAGTGTGTCTCCTACGGACGCTGTCATTGGATACATCGTTTATCGCAGCCGAAAACCGAACGATCCCAATAGCCTTCCGATCAATCTCCGTCGTATAACCGACACCGCTTGCTTCGACGTCAATGTCTCACCGGGGGCCGATTATTATTACGTGATTCGCGCCGTGAGCGCTAACGGAATCAGCGGGCCTTCCAATCAAGTTCACGTACACATTCCTGGTGAATCGCTGCCTCTTGGCGAATGACAGCGGGCCTCTGGCCCTCCCTTTATTACCATGGTGGATTCAACCGGAGTCGCGCGGTCGCACGCCCGCCAAGAGCGCAGATACCGCCGCTTCAAACTCAAGTTACCGGTCCATCTGCTCGTCCAGTACGACCAGGGAATCGTTGAACTGGATGCGATCAGTCGTGATGTAAGCATCGGCGGCCTGCTGCTCGATTGCCCTCTACTGATCCCCACGCACAGCCCGGTAAACTTCGTCATCAACCTGCGGTCTCGCTCGCTGCGAGCGCTTGAACTGCTTGGAGATGGAACAGTAGTCCGCGTGGAAACCAGAACGTTTGATGGCAATGTCGCCGTCGCCGTGGAATGCAACTCGCCGATAGCTCAGATCGAAACCTATTTGGCGGATGACTTGAGTTGATGTGCCGGTTTGATCTTTCTCCTGCCTGAAATCCTGCCTTCGCTTCCCGCGCAAGCTACCTTCCGTTGTTAATCCCACTCGCTATTTTCCCCGCGCAGCGCTTTTAGAATTTATTTCGTCTCGTTGGTGAGCTTTGCATCAACATCCACATACATGTCGATGAGTGCGCCCGGAAGTAGCGGACATTCAATAGTTGCCCAAGGAGAATCTATGCTGCATTCTGCTCAAGTTCCTATCGACCAATCGGCTCTGCTGGTGATCGACGCACAGGATTCCTTCAAAATCGGGCCGCGTTGGGAGCGCCGCAACAACAAAGATGAAGCAGTGCTGCGAAACTTCTGCGCGCGTGGCCGCCGATCTCGGATATGCCGTGGCCTTCGTCACCGAAGCTACCATGACTTTCCGATTCCGAATCACGACCGACTTGGCGAAGAGCTGGGTGTCGATGCGATCTGCGAACGCACAGAGTATGCGCTGCGTCGTCGTTTCGCGACGATTGCGACGGTTGCATCAATCACCATGGAGCTGGAGCAGGCCAAGCAGGCCAAAGCAGGCACCGCGTAACGACTGTGACTTACGGCACCGCCGCCGAGGTCTGATTCGAATACCCGCTTTCGATTTGGCTGGAATTCACGGCGGTCGCGACGTAGTAGTAGGTCGTTCCCGACAAAACATCCGAATCCGTATAACTGGTGGCCGAGAGCAATGCGGGATTGACTTTGGCGTACGGCCCGCCCGATTGCGTTGCCCGATACAAGTTGTATCCGATCACCGTCGATGTGCTCGGATCCCAGGACAGGGAAACCGTATGGGTTGATGGTTGTGCACCAGTACCGCTGAATGCTTGGGACAAAGATGCATCGGACGCATTGCTGGTAAACGAAACGCTTCCGGAAGACGCACCCGCCGCTGGCGGGGTGAAGGTCACCGTATATTGCACTGTGGTTCCGGCAGGCACAGTAGCTGGGAAGGTGATGCCGCTTACCGCATAGCCCGAGCCATTCCATGCCGCCGAGGAGACCACTACGTCTGAACTGCCGGCCGATAAAGTTCCCGTTAACGCCGAACTGCTGCCCACCGCCACATTGCCGAAGTTCAACGTCGCCGGAGTGACCGACAGCGTTCCCGCACTGCTGCCACTTGGCGCTTGACTATTGTTATTAGGGCCAGTGGACACTCCCGAGCAGCCCGCCAATAATCCACATGCAGCGAGCACAATCGGCCCAGCTACCCGCAACCCCAACGCTCTGCCCATGCTGATGATTATCGATGGCTCGCTAAAGGCGGTCGAGAGCGCCTAAAGCCATGGCCGCCGTCCTGAAATACAGCTGTACCTTGGTAACCCGGAGCCCCAACAAAATGGCTAGGGGAATGATACGGCTCTAATTGGCAGGTTGGCAACGACAAGGCGCGGTGTGAAGCGCCGGGCATCCGGAAGTCTTGCATCACCTACGGAATCACCGCCTTGGCCTGGTTGGAGTACCCGCTTTCTTGACCGGTTGAATTCACCGAAGTCGTGACGTAATAGTAGGTCTGTGACGGTCCAACGGTCGTGTCCACATACGATGTATTTGGATCCACCGTCGAGTTGAGCTTGTTATACGGACCGCCGGATTTGACTCCGCGGTAAACGTTGTAACCGACGACGGTTGAAGTGCTCGGGTCCCAAGCCAAACTCACCTGGTGTTGCGCCAGGCCGGTTCCGCTCAGCGACTGCGTCGTGTTCGAGTCGGATGCATTGCTGACGAACGTGAGAATGGCCGATGCGCTCCCGCTGCTCTCAGGCGTAAACGTCGCGCTGTACCCGACACTTTGTCCAGCCGCGATTGTGGCCGGCAATTGCAAGCCAGTGAAGCCAAATTCCCCGTTGTTGCTCGTGATCGCTGACACCGTCACACTCGCGCCCGACGCGGTCAGCGTTCCGGTTTGGCTTCCGGTTGATCCGACGTTCACGTTGCCGAAGTTGATGCTCGGAGGTGCTACCGTCAGCTGCCCGGCCGTCGTTCCGGTACCGCTCAATGGCACTCCGACAATGGCGCGTCCATTTCCGTCCATTCCCTTAAAGGCGCCAATCACGGACGTCACAGACGTTGGAGCAAATGTAATCCCGAAGGTGTAACTTTGCCCTGCTGTGAGCGTCAGTGGCAAACTCAAACCGCTGGTTGCGAATTCCGAAGTGATGGATTGCTGATACACCGTGATGGTGCCGGTACTCGAGTTGGTAATCACCACATTCGTCGTTGTGCTACCCCCGCTGGGCACATTGCCAAATGCCAGGCTAGGTGGATTGGCAAGTAGCGACTGGGCAGATGTGCCCCCACCAAACAAATTCAGATTGCTACTGCCTCCGTTGAACGAGAGATTCCCGTTCACAATTCCGTTTGCCGCCGGGCTAAAGCTGACATTGAAAGTCGCACTCTGCCCCGGGTTTAATGTCAGCGGCAACGATAGCTGACTCACCGTGTACGCACTGGGGCTTACATTCATGGTTGAAATTGTGATTGCAGTGGAACCGTTGTTGGTCACAGCGGTTGTCAATGTGGCCGTGCTGCCAACGGCGATTTCGCCAAAACGCAGACTGCGCGGGTTAAATGTGAGTTGGGTTTTTGCAAACGCGCTTTGAAAGGACACAAGAACCAAAGCGCAAACCGTGAAACAGACAAAGACACGTGCAATGCGATGGGGGAAGGCTTGCATAAATTCAGTTTGAAGACTTAGCTGCTTTGACGGAAGGTCTCTTTAGTACACGCGAACTTTGTGGGGCCGGCCAATTCCCCTATTGGTATTAGTCCAGCGACGCAGTGGCAGTTGGACAGAGATAATAAGTGTTCATTTTCCAAATGTCCAATTTGGGAATATGCAATTTCTTGCACATGCATCACGCCGAATAGCGCTATGGAGGCGGTATTTGCGCGGTTGCTTGATTTGAGTCTCCGCTCTGCTGCTGGGAAGAGTTCACGGCAGTCGCTACGTAGTAATACGTCACCCCGTCAGTAACGGAGTTGTCGGTGAACGTTGTGGTGGGTGCGGTCACGGAGCCGATCTGCATGTATGAGCCGCCCGGGGTTGTGCTTCGATAAATGTCATAAGAAGAAATGTTCGGTGAGGTGCTCGCCGTCCAGGTGAGAACCACGCTATGCACTGGTGGCGGAGTTCCGTTGCCAGTCAACGATTCTGTCGTTGGTCCGTTCGACGCATTGCTTGTGAACGTCAATGTGCCACTCGCCGAGCCTGTGCTTTGCGGCGTGAACGTCACGGTGTAGGAAGCACTATCGCCCGCCTGCAGCGTGAGCGGGAACGAAATTCCACTTAAGACAAACTCACCATTATTCGAGCTGCCTTTGGTAATCGTGACGTTGGCGCCTGAGGCGCTCAGTTTCGCAGTCAATGCAGAGTTTGTATCGACGACTACATTTCCAAACGGCAAGGTGCTTGGCGTCACGCTCAGAGATCCATTCGCCAGTCCGGTTCCACTCAATGGAATGCTCAAACTTGGATTCGATCCATCGGATGCGATCGAAAGATTGCCGGTCGCACTTCCCGCCGATTGCGGCGCGAACACTACGCTAAATGTATAGGTCTGTCCACGGGACAACGTCACCGGTGGAGTAAAACCGCTGACCGAAAATGCTGCGCCCGTGACCGTGTCCTGCGAAATTGTGACATCGGAGTCGCCACTGTTCGTCAGCGATTCCGAAAGCGTTTGAGAGTTTCCTACCTGCACGCTATTGAAGCTAAGACTGGTGGGATTCGCGCTCAGTGCGCCCGGCGAATTTGATCCCGTCCCGGAAAGTGGAACGGTAAGAGTTCCGTTGGTTGCATTCGACGTAATTGTAAGAGTTCCGGTTGCATTGCCGGCCGACTGCGGCGTGAACGTTACGATCACTGTCGCATTCTGGCTTGCCGGCACGGTCAGGGGCAGAGTGACGCCGCTCCAACTGAAACCCGCAATGGCTGCGATCTGGGAAATCGTTACACTCGTCCCGCCGCTGTTCACGATGCTGACCGACTGTTGTTCATTATTTCCCAGCAGTACGCTTCCGAAGCCAACGCTGGCGGGTTGAGAGATCAGTGATCCCGGACTCGCACCGGCGCCAGATAAAGAAAGAGAAAGCGCTCCTGTGGAAGCGTCACTGGAAATCGACATTGTTCCGCTGACGTTCCCCGCCGCCGAAGGCGTGAAACTTACACTCAAGGTCGCACTCTGACCGGCTTCCACGCTGAGCGGCAGGGCCGGAGCAGTCAGGACAAATTGTGGCGTGCTGGCGGTGGCCGCGCTCACCGTCACCGCGGCTGTGCCGTTATTCACGGCTGTCACATGCAGACTACTGCTCTTCCCAACCGTGACGGTCCCGAAACTCAGAGATGAACTGTCCAGGCTAAGTTCGCCTACGCTGGTCTGCTGTTGAGTCGATTTGCCAGCGCTGCTCACACCCTGACAGGCCGGAAAAGTTGCCAGCCCCGCCAGCGCGATAGCAATGCTCAACCACTTCTGATAGGTCAGTCGTTCTGTTTTCATCTGACATGGATCCGTCTGCTCTGGTCATCGGCCTCGAATCGCAGAGGATCACTTGGCCAAGTGTGTACGAGAAGGAACGATCTCCACAGATGCCAGAGGGGCAGGTATGAATCTGTTGCAGGGACGTGATGCACAATTAAACACTCTGCCCGAAGCACTGGTCTTTCGCACATTGTTCTTTTGGTAGGGTTGGTAACCAGGCTCTTCACGTAGTCGGCGCTAGACCGAACTTCCTGAAACCTGCGCCTGTGCGGCCACCTCTGAATGCCCTGCCAGCAGCGAAACAAACCTTAGTTCATGCCAGCCAGCCTATGACCTCAACATGACGGCCGTCTTTTTCTCACAGTTGGATAAGCCTACGCCGAAAACAGGCTCGATTCCTGCGTTGTAGGGCGGTCATGCAGGGGAGCGAATTGCAGAAGTATTGCAGCGCCTCTGATTCGGGCGGAATACACACGCCGGAGGCTACAGTTCCCGTAAGCCACTTACGTGCGCCGAACCGAAATGACCGAAGCGGTATAGCGATCGCCACGCAACAGAGAGACGCTGTATTCGATAGCGACATTTTGCGTGTCATAGGTCGTTTCGCGAATCAGCAATAAAGGGCTGCCAGGCGTAGTTTCAAGAACGGGGGCTTCTTCTTGCGTCGCCGTGGTGGCGCCAATGGCTTCCTCGGCCCAGCGCAGCTTCCGTTTGTAAACGTCTTCGAATATCCGGTACAGGGATTGCTTTTCCAGATCGTGTTTGTCAATGCCAGCAAAGAGTCGCGCGGGCAAATGGCTGGTGACCACTGCGACAGGTTCGCTGTTAACGAAGCGCAGGCGTTGAACCTTATAGATTTTTTCACCGGGCGCGAGCTTTAGCGCCTGCGCAACATCAATGTCGGGATCCGCAATCTGCATGCTGAGCACGCGAGCCGATGGCACCAGACCACGCCGCCTCATCTCTTCGCTAAATCCTCGCAATTGCTGGAAATTCCATGGCACGCGGCCGGAGCCGACGACCGGCCTTTTCCCTTTAGCAATGATCAGCAACCCTTCAGCGCGGAGCTTTTGAAACGCCTGGCGCACCGGCATCTTGCTGATACCGAGGCAGCGCGCAAGATCTCCTTCGGAACACAACGTTGCGCCTTCACGCAGGCGTTTCTTCTCGAGCAGCGAGCGAATATGATCGACAATCTGTTGGTAATAAGGAACGAAGGAGTTGGTGTCCAGCACCAAACCCAGGTTGGCGGCGTTAATAGTGTCAGAAATATCAGCGGCCATAGTCCTTCTGCACTCTCAACATACATACATTGTATACAATGTATGTACATACGGGATAGCCCACAATCGCCACTTCAGTGGATTCCAGGAAACAACGATTTAAACTATTGTTAACATGTGGCTTAATAACTCTATTCAGGGAACAAGGTGGCTATTCTGACGTTCGTGCCGTGAAATTGTCTTGACAACATATGTGTCTATGTTGTCTATCGATCCCATCATGCTCTCACGAGTCCCGGTTTGCTGTTACGTGCTGTTTATGGCTGTGTCCGCCTTGGGAGTCGCGCAAACTGCGCCGCAGGAGACCAAGGTCTCGTATTTGAAGTTGACGACACCGCAGCATGTACTCGCAGAAGCGCAAGCTTGGGAGGGCAACGAGTTTCCGCATACGCTTTGCGTTCTTGAATTGAAGCGCGGCGGCTTCCGCTACTGGGGTTGGTACGGCCTCAACGAGGGGCGGGGAATCGGGTTGGCGCGCAGCAACGACTTGGTGAACTGGGCGAAGTACGAAGGCAATCCTCTTTGGACCAATGCCCGCTGGCCTTCGGTACTGCAGAAAGCGGATCCTCAACACAAGAACACGCTATATTTTGCGATTACCCGCGATTACGACAGCCCCAGCAGCCACATCGTGCTGGCCTCGTCGGAAGACGGCATTCACCTTAAGGAAGAAAAGGTTCTCGTCCCTGCGGTCTCGAATCAACGGAACCAAAATCCTAATTTGTTTCATGACCCAAAATCGGGGAGATTCTTCCTGACGTTCTATCGAGGGAACGATCACGATCATTTCGAAATTGTCAGCAAGAATGCAGCCCGCATGCAGGATTTGGACAAAGCGGCAGAAAAAATCCTGATGCAGGCGGACGAGACAGTCGCAGCACCGACGTTGCTGTACCTGAAGAACGGGTCGAATCCCAGTGGCGGAAAGGGCGTGTATTTCCTGGCGACCGAAATCTATCCGCATCGTTACACCGACGATCCGGAGGGCGAGTGGCAGGTCAAAGTCTTTGCAGGAAATTCTGCGGATGGAAATTTCGAACCGGTCATTGGCGACCCCGTCCTGCGTGGCCAGCGAGCCTGCTTGTTTCAGCACGTCTTCAACAATCGCTTTTTCGGATTTGACTGCCATCTGGACAGCCCCGATCACTGGGTTCTGGAAGAAACAGAAGCGTCGTTACCGTGAAGTTTGCTTGGCTGAAGTGTTGATGAAAGCTCGGGAGAAACTATCATGAATTTCCATACATGGATGCGCAGCTCTTGGACAGCTTGGATGGTCGCAGCCCTGTGCTGCCTGGCGCTTTCGGCAACCGCACAGGTTGAGTCCGGGCAAGTCGTCGGCGCGGTGCGAGATTCCACCGGAGCCGCGTTAGCGGGCACGAAGGTGACGGTCACTAACGTGGAGACCAACATCTCGCGAGCGCTGGTGACGAACAACACGGGGGAGTACGTTGCGACTCAGTTGCCCCCCGGCACCTACACGGTCACGGCCGAGAATCAAGGCTTCAAGAAAGCGATCCAGGCGCCTTTCAAGCTGGACGTCAATCAGGTCGTCCGTGTCGATCTTTCCCTGAGCGTCGGGTCGATCAATGAAACCGTCACTGTGACGGCGGCCGAGCCGCTGGTTGAATCGCAGACTTCTTCCATAGGGCAAGTCATCGACCAGAGCCGCGTCAACGACTTGCCGCTCAACGGGCGCGACTTCGTCCAGTTGGCCTATCTCAGCCCGGGCGTGAACCAGGGACCCGCCGGAACAGTTCAGCAAGGCAATATTCCCGAGAACGAGCGCGGAAATGCGTCCATCCAAGCCAACGGTCTGATGGCGACGAATAACAACTTTTTGCTGAACGGTTTCGACAACAATGAACAACAGATCGGGATCGAAGTAATTCAGCCGTCCGTGGATGCCATCGAGGAGTTCAAAGTGCAGACCAACGCCTTCGGCGCCGATATTGGGCGCGGAGGCGCGGTGGTCAACGTGGTGCTGAAGTCTGGCTCCAACAACTTTCACGGGAGTCTGTTTGAATTCTTGAGAAACTCGGCGCTGGATGCGAAGAACTACTTCGATGATCCCTCGTTTCCCATTCCCCCCTACAAGCAGAACCAGTTCGGCGGCACCTTTGGCGGGCCGATTATCAAGGACAAAACTTTCTTTTTTGTGGATTATCAAGGCACCCGAATTCGGCAGTCACAAACGGATATTTCCACCGTACCTACGCTGGCCGAGCGCACCGGAGACTTTTCGGATCTGCTGCCCTCAACACAGCTAGTTGATCCCGTGACGGGCCTCCCATTTCCCAACAATCAAATCTCGAAATGCCCGAGTCCGACTGGTGGCGCCTGTCTGGATCAAGCGGGTGTAAACCTGCTGAACCTCTACCCTAAGCCGAACCGCGCCGGGTCGGGGACTCCAGCCGTCAACAACTTTCTGTACAACCCGATTGTGAAGAACAACCAGGATTCGTTCGACGTTCGCGTAGATCACCAGATCGGCGCACGCAACAGCCTGTTCGGTACTTTCAGCTATGGCAATGTCGATGCTGTCAATCCAGACATATTTCCCGGCGTTGCCGGAGGTGGATTCTTCTCCGGTAACATCGGGAATAAGGCTTTGTCTGCCGGTTTGAGCGACACGTACTCATTTTCAAACAATGAAGTAAATGAGTTCAAAATCGGCTATTCACGCTACGTGGTGAATGCGACACCATTTTTTTACGGCCAACCTATCGCGCAGCAAGTTGGAATTCCGGGAATCAACATTGCCGGCGATCCAGCAACGGGCGGATTGCCGAACTTCCTCTTTTCACGGGTTACGCAGTTGGGGAACCAGGATTGGTTTCCTGAGCGGCTTCGCGAAAACAACTATCAATTGATCGATTCGATCAGCATCACGCATGGCGACCATGTTCTGAAGTTTGGTGGACATGTGTTCTTGCGCCGTCATGGATTTTTCCAAACCGAGAATCCGCGCGGCGACCTCTACTTCACCGGCCAATTCACCGGCGACGACGTGGCCGACGCGGCGATTGGCTACGTGCAGAGCGCATTCCGCGATGGACAGCAGGGAGCGTTTGGCATGAGCTGGTGGGAAATCAGCGGTTATGGAATGGATGATTTCCGGGCCTCCCGAAAACTTACGCTGAACCTCGGGCTGCGATATGACATCTTCACGCCCATGGTGGAAGATCACAATCGGCTGGCCAATTTTGATTTTGCGACCGGACAATTTGTGCTGGCAGGAACCCCGAGTGTGAGCCGCTCCGGAAACGTCGAGCTTAATCTGCATAACCTCGGACCACGCTTCGGCTTTGCCTACACGCCATTCGATGACAACAAGACCGTCGTCCGAGGTGCTTTTGGCATTTTTTACGATCAGCAGGCCAATCAGAATGACGCTGAGCTTGCATTCAATCCGACTGGTCTGTTTGGAAGCCAATCCATTCTGGTGCCGAGTTCCTCGACGGTTCCGGCGATGACCCTCTCGGGAGGGTTTCCCACCCCTTTGCCTTTTCCCACGATCGCCAACCCGTCCGGCCGCGCGAGTGCGTTTTTGATGAACAATTCCACCACCTATATTGAAGAGTGGAACGTGAATATTGAGCGGGAACTGATGAGGAACATGGTTCTGCAAGTCGCGTATGTGGGGACGCACGGCGTGCATCTCTCATATCTTAGAGATCTCAATCAGCCATTCCAGCCGTTGGACTCGAATTTCGAAGTTTGCCCGCCGGTCGTGCCGGCGGATCCCGCCTGCGCGGCCGGACTTCCGAGCAACTTCGGGCGGCCGTATTACACGCAAGTTCCGAACATCGCCACGATTCGCACGGAAGGTCACGACATCAGCTCCATCACTCACGGTCTGCAGGTCAGGCTGGAAAAAAGATTTTCTGCCAACTGGAGCATGCTGAACTCTTATACCTGGCAGCACACGATTGGCCAGTCGGCGGAGAACGAAACGGCCAGTACTTCGATGGAGCCACAAAATACGCACAACATGGCGGCCGAGCGCGGCGATGTCGAGCCCGACTACCGGCATCAGTTCACCTCGGCGTGGTCGTACTCGCTTCCATTCGGACCCCATGAGCGTTGGCTAACGAGCAACGGTCCCACCCATTGGCTGGCTGGTGGCTGGCAGCTCAACGGCATCATCGCCATGTATTCCGGCCGCGCATTTACGCCTTATCTATCGTTTGATCCTACAAATACCGGATCGGAAGGTCCGCGGCCGGATGTCGTGGGCAATCCCTACAACTTCTCAAATGCGATGACGGTGGGATTTGACGGCGGTCCCGGGGAGTGCCCTTCGAATGCACAGTCGATTGTGTGTTGGTTTAACCCCGCAGCCTATACGTTTCCTCCGCTCGCGCCCGGGCAGCAGTTCGCCACGCAATTCGGCGATGCGAGGCGCGGCACCTTGCGCGGCCCTGCACAGTACAACGTAGATTTTTCTGTTTTCAAGGACTTCAACATAACCGAATCGAAGCTGCTGCAGTTCCGGGCGGAATTTTTCAACCTCTTTAATACACCTCAGTTTGGGGATCCAAACTTCGACGTAGATACACCCGGGGCGGGTGCGATTTCAAGCACGGTGCACAGCTCGCGTCAGATTCAGTTGGCACTTAAGTTCGCGTTCTAGGGAGGCGAATGAAGAACCGACGGCGTGCGTTGATCGGTAAATTGTTGTTGTGGGAATTGGTGATGTCGGCTGCGCTTAGCCTCCCCGGCATCGCGCAGAGCACCGAAGCCAAACCAGCATCGCCGGCCCGCTTACCGGAAGTTCATCTGGATGGCACGTATTTCACGCGCAACGGAAAACGATTTATACCCGTGGGTGCGCATTGGGTTCCGGCAAAAGCTGCCATGGAATGGCCGACGGAATGGGATCCGAAAGACATCGAAGCGGATTTTGCGAAGATGCACGAGCTCGGCTACAGCATTGTTCGCTTTGACATGCTTTGGGCCTGGTTTGAGCCGAGGCCCGGGGACTACAATCCGGCCGCGTTTCAGCAGTTGGATTATTTTGTGTCGCTCGCGCACAAATACCAGATCTATCTCCATCCTAGTTTATTCATCGGCGGTGAAGTTGGAGAGGCTTTCTGGGATGTGCCCTGGCGATTGGGACGGCATCCCCATGCTGATCCGGACATGCTCCGCCTGGAAACCAATCTCGCTGCTGAATTCGGACGTCGCTATGCAAATGAGAGCGCGATCCTCGGATGGGACCTGACCGACGAACCGCCATTCTGGATCGTGGATGATAAGACCACGGACGCCATGGCAATCAACTGGACACGCCTGATCGTCGATGGAATTCGGCAGCACGACAAACTACACCCCATCGTGGTTGGAACCAGCGGCCAGGAAATCGATCACGGGCCGTTCCGCGCCGACGACATCGCGCCATTCGTCAACTTTTTCAGCGTTCATCCTTTCACACTCTATTCCCCGGAATTATTTCCCGACCCGCTGTTGTCCGCCCGCGGGACTTATGGCGCGGCGTTTGAAATTGCGCTGTCCCAAGGCGCCGGGCATCCGGTCATGATTCACGAGATGGGAGCTTCCACCGCGCAATTTTCTCCGGAAAGAGTGGCAGCGTATGATCGTGCGCAAATGTATTCCGGCCTGGGAGCCGGCAGCATCGGCGTCGATCTATGGTGCTATACCGATGCTTCCCCCGAGCAGTTCCACAAAGCACCGTACTTGCGCACTCCGCAGGAAACCGGTTGGGGCATGACCACATGGGACCGGCAGGACAAGCCGCTTGCCCGCGAGTTCAAGAAATTCTCGGAAGTGGTCGGGCGACTGGATCTCACCGGACTCTCGTCGGCTCCGGCTGACGTGGCAATTATCATTCCCGATGAATGGGCGAAGCCGCACGGGGACTTTTCGCATTTTGGATTGACCGGGCCCGCCTCAATTCCGTATCTCTCGACCAATGATCGCGAGTTAAGTCCCGACCAGCGGCAGCCCGACGCCGCCGACGCCAACCGCTGGTTGATGGGTTCGGCGCTCAGTGCATTCATCCTGGCGCGCCAAGCCGGCCTCAAAGCGGACTTTCCCCGCGAGTACGCGGACTGGGCGAAACGTCCGATGCTCTTTATGCCCTCCCCCATAACCAGCACCGGCGACGTCTTCCTGGCTCACGTGCATTCCGATTTTTATGAGAAGGCAAAAAAGTACGTTGAGAATGGCGGCTTTCTCTATGCCTCTGTGGCTTCGGACGCTGCGATTCCGGAGATGAGTTCGCTTTTCGGAGCGCGGCTGGTGGATCGGTTAACCAGTTCTGAAGTCACCCTGAAGTTTGTCGAACCCTTTGGAGATTTCAAGCCGGGTGACACGCTGCACTACACGGTTCCGAGCGCATCGACTCAGTCCTGGGGCGCGCTGGTTGAACTTCACGGTGGAAAGGTGGTTGCGGTGGACCAGGACGGCCACCCGGCGCTCGTCACCAACACCGTCGGCGCCGGCAAAACCCTCTTGAGCGCCTATCCGCTGGAACACTACCTCGCTTCCGTTCCCGCGGTGTTTGATCAGCCGGAAAGCACACACCGGATCTATGCCGCGTTCCGGGACTGGGCTGGGATCAAAACGGCATTTCGCGTGGATCGACCCGCGGTCGAGATTTCATCGCTGCGAAGTGATCATCGCGGCTATCTCGTGCTCATCAACCACAGCGCTGTGGCACAGGATGTGAATGTGTCCACTACGGAGCGAATCCAGTCCATCAGCCAGATCAACGCGGATGGATCGAAGTCAGTTGCTCTCGAGAAATCCGGATGGAAGATGCACATCGATCCGTACGATGCTGCGATCGTGGAATGGAAGGACTAAGACGTGATTGCCGCGGTTGATATCGGGGGAACAAAAATCGCGGTCGGCATGGTCGACGATAACGGAAGGGTCCGCTCTCGTGTGCAACAACCGACCGAGGCTGACCGGGGCTATGCGAGCGCTCTGGAACGAATCACGGCGATGCTGCGGCAAGCAGCCCGCGAAGCCAACTGCGAGATTTCCGGAATCGGCATTGGATCAACCGGGCCGGTCGACCCGATCACGGGAGAGTTTGGCAACGTAAATTTCTTTCCTGCCTGGGAAGGCGAAAATCCAGTGCGCGATTTGGAAAAAGGTTTTCACGTGCAAGTCGCCATGGAGAACGATGCCGACGCAGCGGCTTTGGGAGAAGCTGGGTGGGGTGCAGGACGCAACAAGTCGCGCCTTATTTACGTGACAGTCGGCACCGGCATCGGCGGAGGCGTTTTGATTGACGGACGGGTGTACCGCGGAGTGCATAACGCACATCCCGAGATCGGCCACCACTTAGTGGACCCATCGGGTCCGGCTTGTGTTTGCGGATTTCATGGATGCTGGGAGTCGCTGGCCGCAGGTCCGGCAATGGTGAGTTGGCTGGAGTCGGTGGCGCCGCGTGACTATCCACACCTTGCCGATCTCACCGCCAAGCGAATTTGTGAGCTGGCATGCACTGGTGACGACCTGGCCCGACAAGCTGCCGAGCGAGAAACGCGGTATCTGGGACTGGGCTTGGCAAATCTCGTCACGATGTTTGCACCCGAAGCGATCGTTCTCGGCGGGAGTGTTATGAAAAGTGCCAACCTTTTTATGGACGGCATCCGCAAGTGCGTTCGCCAGAGCTGCACCCTGGTTCCCGCGGAAGAGATTGAAATCTGTCTGGCCTCGCTCGGAGATGACGCCAATCTGATCGGCGCCGCGCGGGTGTGGCACTACCGCTTTGCCGCCACAGGAGAAGAGCATGCCCGCTGAGTTCTCCGTCATCGAAGGCGCCTATCTTCGCGACATTCTGGATCAACCGCGGGCACTGGAAAATACGCTCGCATCTCTGGAAATCTCGCCTGCCTTGCAATCGATCGCCGCAAAATTACGCGATGGCGGTTTTCGCAATGTAATTTTGACCGGCATGGGATCGTCGTTCCATGCACTTCATCCCACTCGCCTTGCTCTCGTCGAGCAGGGATTTTCTCCCATGATGGTAGAAACGGGCGAACTGATTCACTACATGATGCCCCTGTTCGATCCGAAAACCCTCATCATTGCGGTTTCTCAGTCCGGCCAGAGCGCAGAGATCGTGCGACTGCTGGAGGTCAATCAGCACAAGGCAGCTGTGGTCGGCTTAACGAATACGGCAGACAGCCAACTCGCCCAGTGCGCGGATGCGGTTGTGCTTACAAGTGCCGGAAGCGAATCCTCGGTTTCGTGCAAGACTTACGTAACCGCATTGCTGGCTCTGGAGTGGCTTACGACGGTTTTGTGCAATGGCGATCTGGAGACGGCGGCAGATCAAATGAAGAGAGCTATCCCTGCGGTACGAGAATATCTCGTGGACTGGACGTCCCATGTGGAGAGATTTGCGGGCTTGCTCAGCGGCATTCAGAATTTATTTCTGGTTGGCCGAGGCGCTTCGTTGGCAGCCGTCGGGTGCGGAGCTTTGATCATTAAGGAATCCGACCACTTCCCCGCTGAAGGAATGAGCAGCGCATCTTTTCGGCATGGTCCTTTTGAGATGTTGAGCGAAGAAAGTTTTGTCCTAGTACTTGGCGGCGATCAGAGGATTCGCGATCTGAATGTCCGCTTACTTGACGATATTCGCCAGCAAGGGGGACGAGCCGAGTTGATCGATCCACCTGCATCGCCGACGGGCCTTCGTTCCATTCTGGAGATTCTTCCGGTTCAAATGATTACTCTGGCCCTGGCCGCGCAGGTGGGACGCGAACCCGGCCGATTTGAACGCACCAGTAAAATAACTACTCGCGAATAGCCACGAGAACCTCATGCGCAGAAATCGTTACATGGTAAGCATCGTTTTTCTGACATTCTTCGTGATGTCGGTGCTGACCAATATCCTTGGGCCCCTTGTACCCGATATCATCAGCAGCTTCAAAGTCAGCCTGGAAGCAGCGGCGCTGCTTCCCTTCTCGTTCTTTATCGCCTACGGAGTCATGTCCATACCGGCTGGCTTTCTGGTGGAGCGATTTGGTGAAAAGCCGGTGATGATCGTGGCATTTCTGGCGGGAACCGCAGGCTCTCTGAGCTTTGCCTTTCATCCCAGTTATCATGTTGCGATTGTTTCGTTATTTGTCATGGGATCCGGAATGGCCACGCTGCAAACTGCCATCAATCCCCTCTTGCGGGTTGCCGGTGGAGAAGAACACTTCGCATTTAACTCGGCATTCGCTCAGTTGATTTTCGGAGTTGGGTCGTTCATCAGTCCGTATCTTTATTCCTATCTGGTTCTGAATCTCGACAAGCCACAGCCGAGCAATCCTCTATTGGCAACACTGGCCAAAATCACCCCGTTCAATCTGCCGTGGGCCTCGATGTACTGGATTTTCGCGCTGTTGACGGTTTTGATGATGGTGGTTCTGGCATTCAGCCGCTTTCCTCAAGTGGAGCGCACGGAAGATGAGCAGGCTGGATCGTGGGCGATGTACGGAAGTTTGTTTCGCAAGCCGCTGGTGTGGGCATTCTTTTTCGCGGTTTTCGCTTACGTCGGCTCAGAACAAGGCACCGCCGACTGGATATCAAAATTTCTCTCTACCTATTACGGATTTGATCCCCATACCACGGGCGCGGCGGCCGTTTCCTGGTTCTGGGGCCTGCTGACTGCTGGCTGCTTCATCGGGATGGGTCTGCTGAAACTCTTCGACAGCCGTTATGTTTTGATCGGGACATGTTTAGGCGCGCTGCTGTGCCTGACAGCGGCATTGTTCGGCCCGGCCAATGTCTCACTGGTTGCGTTTCCCGCTATTGGCCTGTTCGCTTCCGTGATGTGGCCTATCCTGGTTTCGCTCGCTCTGAACTCAGTGTCTGAGCATCACGGCTCCTTCGCAGGAATTTTGAGCACTGGAATTATGGGCGGCGCAGTCGTACCTGTCATAATCGGGCGCATCGGCGATCACGCCGGCCTGCGCGCTGGTACCGCGTTTCTGTATCTGACATTTGGGTGCGTTCTGAGCGTGGGTTTCTGGGCAAAGCCGATCATCCAGAACGCCACCATCAACCTCAAGAAGAAGACCATGGCGGAAGCGCAAGGATAACAACAGCCAGCGGACCAAATCCCTACGACTTTGAGGTAAGCGCCACTTGTTGTTGGCCGAAACGGTGGTACCAGACTCTGGCCGCGCCAATGAGATTGGCGTTTTCTCCCAATGACGCCAAAACCAGTTCCGTTTTCTCAAATGGAACAAAGCGACAACCCATGCGAATGACGTCACGGATTCGCTCGAGAAAAAGGTCGGCACTCTTCATCAAGCTGCCGGCTAACACGATGGCATCCGGCGTGAACAGATTAATCAGATTCGCGATGCCCAATCCCAAGTAATAAGCCTCGCGAGTCACCGCTTTGCAAGCTGCTGGATCATTCTGGCGAGCCATTTGGCAAATAAGCTCGGCGCTGACGCGCTCTTGCGACTCGGATTCCGACGCTCTCTCGCGCTCGAACCAGGCCGCCATGGCTGGGCCGGATGCAAGCGCCTCCCAGCAGCCGCGGAAGCCGCAAGAGCAATCGGGCCCAGAGGGATCGATCACCTGGTGGCCGATCTCCGGGTGCGCACCATCCACTCCACGATAGAGTTGCCCATTGAGAAGAATACCGCCGCCGATCCCGGTCCCGACGGTCACGTACACCAGCCGTGGCCGGTTCTTTCCCGCTCCCCAAGCCGCCTCACCCAGCGCGCCAGCATCGGCGTCATTCTCCAAAGCCACCCCAACTTTAAAAATCTCTGCGAGATCACGGACAGGATTTTTCCCTCGCCACCGCGGAAGAAAATCAACGTCCCCGAATTCGCCGGTCACCGGGTTGACTGGGCCGGTCGAGCCAATACCGATCCCATCGATCCTCTGTCCAGAATCCTGCAGGCTTCTGCGCAGCATGTTGACCACGCGTTGCAGGCCTTCTTCGTAACTGCGGTCGACCTCGGAGGGTGTTTCCGTGCGCGACAGCACGCGGCCGTCGCGATCCACGATGCCGACTGCAATTTTGGTCCCGCCAATGTCCACCGCGCCAATCATGGTCTCGGACCAATGCTAGAACGACAGCCGTATGGCGAACTGTGCCACCCGCGGCATGTGCGCGCCGCTAGCATAAAGGAAGTTGCTGGTATCGGTATAGGAGTTCACCCCGTTCCATTGCGGGTGGTTGAATATGTTGAACGCTTCCGCCCGGAATTGGACGTCGACTCTCTCCGTCGGCTTGAAAGTCTTGTACACAGCCATATCGAAGTTAGTGCGGTGCGGCAGATTCAGACTGTTGCGGCCAGAATCACCGAAAGTTAATCCCCGCGGGTCCGTGTAAGCGTTGGGATTGAAAAGCAGCGGTCCCTTTTGATTCGGATCTCTGGCCGGAATGCTGAAGGGATTGCCGACAATATCGGCAAACGAGCCATTGTTCACAATTCCGTCCGCGACTCCGGCACTGTCGCCGAAGCCGCCGTTTTCGACCGAGAATGGCGTCCCACTCTGCGAGGTCATGATGCCAGCATACTGCCAGCCTCCCGCTAACGCGTGCAGCCACTTGCCGCCCTTCAATGACGGCAGCGCGTAAATCCAGGCGACAGTCAGGATGTGACGCTGATCGTAGTTTGAAGTCGCATAATTGGAGTGCACGTTATACGAGTTGATAAAGTTGGCATCGGTGGCGTCGGAAGAGTCATCGAGCGAGTGGCTGTAGGTGTAGGCCACATCCAATGTCAGTGCCCCGGTGGTCTTGTTCAGCGAAAACTGCAGCGCGTTGTAGTTCGAGTTCGCCACCGCCTCGAAGCGTTCAATCGATCCGACACCGTAATAGGGACGGAAGGGATCCGGGTCATTCCCGCAAGCCACAGCCAGGTTGATGCCAGGTTGACCGGAAACGGTGTTCCCATTAACTACGAAGGTTGGGGCTATCGCCGACCCTCCCTGGCTGTTGCAGATGTCATCGGTGACGGGCTGCCCGGGAAGAAAAGGATTTTGCGAAGCCGGCGCGGGACGCAACTGATTGAGTTCATGCTGTAGCGTGAGATGGGTGCCCTTGCTGCCCACGTAAGAAATTGTCGCGACTGTGTGCTTAATCAAATCGCGCTGCACGTCAACGTGCCACTGTTGCACATACGGCCAAATCGCCTTATCGGGAATTGAAACTTGCGCCTGAGGAAAGAGCAGTCCCTGTCCGCCAACATTGGTATAACCCACAACGTTATATTGCGTAGGTTGTTGCACTGCGGGCGGTGTGTTCTCTTCGTCCTCGGCATTCACCTCCATTCCATTGGTGTGCTCGAAGAAAACGCCGTACGCCGCGCGAATCGACATTTTACCTGTTCCGGTCGGATCCCAGGCAAAGCCCACGCGCGGAGCCGGATTGAACAAGTGCCCCTTGAGACAGCCACGCGGTGTTCCGCCCACACCACACTGCACGATCCCGTCGAATGGATTGGTTCCCGGCGTCGGAATCAGTGCCCCCGCCTGTCCGGTGGTGCTTCCATCCACATCAATCAGCGGAGCGGTCTTGGGATTGTATGCGGCCGGATCCCAGTTGCCGACGAGGTGGTTCTTCTCCCAGAACGTACCAAAGACACTGAGACGGAAACCCAGATTCAGGGTCAGATTTTTGGTGACGTGAAAATCATCCTGGATATAGGGCTCGAAGATCTTGTAATTGAAGTGATACTTCGGCTGGGCATTAGCCTGCGTGTAACTGGCGATGTTGCCCATAAGCATATCGGCGAAGGCGTTGCCGGTTGAAACGGGAACGCTGCTATCGAATACCAGGTCGCCTTCGACATCGGTGTAGGCCAATTCGTTTTTCTCGGCGTCGACAAAGTATCCGCCCATCACCACATGATGTTTGCCCCAGCTCTTGGACAGATTGTCACGAAAGGTGTACGTCGGATTCGAGTTCTCCCAGGGAAAAGCAGTAGGCCCTTCGCAGAAACCACTTCCGTAAGCTCCTGCTGTGTAGAGGCAAAAATCCGGGAGCTTGCCTTGGAAGTTGGGGAATAAACCGGTCATGGTGAAATCGGGTCCTCGCGTCCACACCGCCGGATTCGTATTGTTCTGATGGATGTGGTTGGTGGTATAGCTGGCGACAAATTCGTTGAGCAGCGTCGGCGAAGCTGTCGCTGTTAGCCTGGCGACCAAGCCTTCTCCAGGGCCGACAAAGTGCGTGCCGATAGTGGGAAAGTTCGTGCCGCCCCAAGTCACTTCGGCATTGGTGGTCTCCCAGGAATCGTGGATGGCGCGAAATGTCGCTCGCAGCTTGGAGTTGATGTCGTGATCAATGCGCAACAATTCCTCGTGCCAGTGAGTAGGTTGGGCAATGGCGGCGGCAAAGATAGAATTCGCCCCGGACCCGAAGTTCGGCTCCGGGATCATCGGCAACAAAGCTTTGGCATTGGAATCGATGAACGGTATCTGGTTGTCGGGAAATGGATTTCCGGTGTTCGGATCAAAGGGGCAATCAGTGGGATTGGGAATGTTGCACTGATCGTTGAAATTCCCCTGCCGGTTGGCCATCGAAGGCACCTGGCTGAAAAAATTGAACGGGACTTCCTCCCGACGGAATTCCTGCGACCAGAAAAAGAAGGTATGGTTCTTCCAGATCGGCCCACCCACGCTGTATCCGAAGTCGTGCTTCTTGTAGCCTGCCTTCGGCGTCCCCGGCACGTCAAAGTAGTTGTGCGCGTTGAACAACTCGTTGCGCACAAACTCGTATGCCGAACCATGGAACTGGTTCGTTCCCGACTTGGTTTCGACCTCGACCATGCCCGATCCGTTTCCGCCGTACTGGGCCCCGTAATTGGAGGTCAGTACTTGCACTTCGGCGATGGCATCGACGCTGGGATAGGTGTTGAGGGTGGCATTGCTACCGTTGTCCATGTTGTCGCCGCCATCGATCTCCCAGTTGTTGTACTCGGTGCGACCCCCGTTGAAGCTGTAGGCGATGCTGCCCTGGACACCGACCACACCTTCATCCTGCCCGGTCTGATTGCTGACTCCCGGAACGAGGGTGACGAGTTGCGTAAAATTTCGGCCATTTAATGGCAGCTGAACCATCTCTTTTCCGGTGATGGTTCCGCTCACTTCCGAGGACTGAGTGTCGACCTGCGCCAGGCCTTCGCCCTGGACTGTGAGCTCGCTGTTAACGCTGCCAACTTGCATAGTGACATCGATGCGGGCATTCTGTGCAACGCGCAGAATGACCCCGGTGGCTTTATAAGTGCGGAATCCGGGTGCAGTAACAGTGAAGTCGTAACGGCCGGGTGGCAGAGCCGCCGCCACGTATTGTCCATCCGAGTTCGTAACCAGGTTGCGGGTTAGGCCGTTGGCGCTGTTCAGGAGCACGACGCCGGCTCCGGTCAGGACGGCGCCGGTCTGGTCCCGAACTGTTCCGGTTAACGATGCCGTATCCTGCGCAGCCAGCCCCGGCGTTAAAGCCAGCATTCCGAGAAACAACCAAAGCACGTTCGAAAATGTGCTCTTCATCTGTACCCCCAAGCGGCGCTGGATCGTTCTCAGTGCGACAGCTTAGTCGCTAACTTTTGATGGTTTTTGTGCTTTCGTCCCACCACACCGCCTTCTGCCGGAAATACGACTCATTCGCCATGTGGCAGGCCAAAGCGGCATGATGCCCAAACACCGCGTCTTCTACCACTGGCTTGCGGGACTTTACAGCCTGGAAAAAATTCCAGAGGTGCGGCTTCATGTCATCGTAATCCGGACCTTTGAACGAGATGCTTTCGGGCATTGGCTCCTGCCCCATCTTGGGATCGTTTTCCTCATGCCACTTCTTCTCGTATTCGGTTCGCATCTCGCGCGGAAAGCTGGAATCGTAATAACTGGGCGCCGAGTCTTTGCCAGTTTGTGGCGTCAAGCTCAGTCCGAACTCGGTGACTTCCAGAATGCCTTTCGGCCCCTGAAAACGGTACGTCTCCGGCATTTCTGTGTTCTGATTGAGCCGCATGTAGACGGGGAGCTGGCCGTAGTAAAAAGCCGTGGCTTGGACGTCGGGCATATTACGGCCATCTTTCCAGCGCAGAATCCCGCCAACCGACATGGCTTGTTTGGGCGGCTCATTGATGCCAAGCATGAACATCATGCCGCTCACCAGATGTACGAGCAGGTCCCCGGCCAAGCCGGTGCCGTATTCCTTCCAGCACCGCCAACGCGCAAAAATGTAGGGATCGAAGGGCCGTTTGGGCACCGCTCCTTGCCAGGTATCCCAGTCGAGGTTCTGCGGAGATAAACCTGGCGGCAGTGGATACTCCCAGGCGCCGGTCGGGTCATTGCGGCCCAGCCATCCTTCCACCAGCATCACGTCCCCGATAGCGCCCTGCGCGATCAACTCCTTGGCCTTCTTGCAGATCAGAGAACTCACGCGCTGGGATCCGATCTGCACAATCCGGCCCGTCTTCTGGGCTGCCTCGACCATCGCGATCCCATCGGCCACGCTGTGCGACATCGGCTTTTCGCAATAAATGTCCTTGCCCGCGTCCACCGCATCAACTACCACCTGCTTGTGCCAGTGGTCGGGCACGGCGGCCACAATGCAATCAATCTCCTTGTTGGCAAGCAGGTCCTGGTAGCGGCGGGTTACGGGCAAATCGGGCTTGGCGGTGATCTCTCTCGCCAGAGTATGGCGGGCATCGTAGAGATCACAGGCGGCTATGCATTCGACGCCCGGCAATTCGATGGATTCGGCTAGCAGTCCCGATCCTTGCATGCCGACACCGATCATGCCAAAACGAACTCGGTCGCCAGCCGCAGTCTCCGAAGACGCCCAGAGTGGCTCCGGGTCTAACAGAAAGGTCTTATTCGCCAGGGATGCGCCTGCTACTGCAGCGCTAAGTCCAAGAAAATTACGACGGGAGTATCTGGTCATGTTTCTGATCTCCAAGTGGGTTGGTTGCCTTGAAATCGTGCGCTCGGCAGGAACTATCCATCGGCCGTATTTGCACTACCTAGAACCAGGCATAATGACAGACCATCTTACTACCGCTATTCAACAGGCCTCCAAAAAGAAAGCGCACAGGTAACGCTACGTCACAATGATCGGACGCATGTCGCGATGGTTTGATTTTCCGGGCGCTAACCGCTGGAGATAATGATCTCTGCGACCCTCAGGTTGTACAACAACTCACGCTGCTATCCTTGTCACGGACAAGATTGTTGAGAAGTGATTGCCGGAATGTTCGATTCCCAAGCGGGACAGCGGCCTCCGGAGTTTTTTAAATCCTGCCCGCCGCCGTGAGCATCAACATGGACGTGCATCCTGGCGAATGCAGTACGCTCGGCATCTCTGCACAATCCCTATAAGGAGAATCTATGCTGCATTCTGCTCAAGTGCCCATCAGCCAGTCAGCCCTGCTGGTGATCGATGCCCAGGATTCGTTCAAAGTCGGTGGGCGTTGGCAGCACCGCAACAACAAAGATTTTGAGAAGAATATCGCCCGCCTAGTTGAGCTGTATCGCCAGCATCATCTTCCGGTCATCTATTTTCTACACAGCGATCCGGACCCCGGTTTCGAGCGAACCAGCCCGCATTACAAATTGATGGCCTTTCTTTCGCCGCTCAGTTCAGAGCCGGTGCTGCACAAGGAGACGCGAAACGTCTTTACAAGTACGGGGCTTCCCGGTCTTCTACTCGAGAAGGGTGTTCGCCGCGTGGTGATCACGGGAATTCAAATGGAGCAGTGCTGCGAAACCTCGGCACGCGTGGCGGCCGACCTGGGATACGCGGTCGACTTCGTGACCGAAGCTACGATGACATTTCCTATTCCGAATCCCGACAAACCTGGCGAAGAACTGGGAGTGGACGCGATCCGCGAACGCACGGAGTATGCACTCCGCCGCCGTTTTGCGACCATTGCTACGGTTGAATCAATTGCGAAACAGCTGGAAGAAGCCAAACAGGCCAAAGCCAGCGCCGCTTAACTCTCGTGAGCGCAGCGCTGAGCTCTTGGCGGAAACCTGGTGCGCCTACGGCACCACAGCTAAGGCCTGATTCGAATACCCACTTTCTACGTGGCCTGAATCGACGGCAGTCGAAACATAGTAATACGTGCTTCCCGCCAAAACGCTCAAATCGGTATACGTCGTGCTTGATAGGAAAGCCGGATTCAGTTTGGCGTACGGTCCACCCGACTGAGTTGCGCGATAGATGTTATATCCGATCACTGCCGAGGTGCTCGGATCGCAGGAGAGTGTGACTGTCGGTTGCGTCGAGGTTGACGTACCATCCCCAGTCAGCGACTGGGCCAGAGTTTTTTCTGAGGCATCGCTTGCGAACGAAATGCTACCCGAGGAAATTCCCGCTGCAGGCGGGGTGAATGTCACCGTGTAATTGACCGTCTTGCCTGCGGGAATCGTTACCGGGAACGTGACTCCACTCACGGAATACCCAGACCCACTCCACGCCGCCGAAGACACAACAAATGAATGCGCAAGTTCGCTCCGCAGCGCGCAACACAAATAAAACCTGTGGCGCTAAGATGTTCAAGGTTGAATCCCGGCATAAAAAGGAATTGCCTTGCGAGCAACATTCTTATAGACAATTCCACCTTTCATGACGAAGACTACGCGCCGTACCGCAGTAATGTCCTGCAGGGGATCGCCGTCCAGAGCAATGATGTCCGCCTGCATCCCGGGCGCAATCGAGCCAATTTGGTTACCGAGACGCATGGCTTCCGCCCCCAGAGAGTTCGCGGAAACCATCGCGGCCATGGGTTCAATACCGCAGTCGCGGACCCGATCGATGAACTCCTCGGCATTGCGTCCGTGCGCCCCAGCCACCGCATCCGTTCCAAAAACAATCTTGAGACCCGGCGTTTTAGCGGCGTGCTGCACGATCTCATGATCGATCGGCAGAATCTTCTCCATCGCCGCAAATCCCTCGGCTGTGTAGCCGGGCGTGCCAAGATATCTGTCTTTGTTCTGCATGTAATTTTCGATGACTAGCCCGCACTGCGGATCGAGATACGTGCCTTTTTCCGCCATAAGCCTCAGATCGTCATCCGACGCCAAGGTTCCGTGCTCAATCTCAGTGCATCCCGCCTGCGTCGCCGCGCGAACTGCATCCTTGTAGGCGTGCACCAGAGTCCGCAGGCCCTGCTTGTTCGCCTCTTGGCATGCCGCAGTGAGCTGATCTTGCGAGAGCGTCATCCCTCCGCCTTTGCGAATGGATTCCGAGGCGAAAATCTTTATCAAGTCCGCGCCTGCCTCTTTCTGCTTGCGAATAAAAGCGCGGATTTCGTCGGGCTTGCCGGTTGCCGGTCCTTTTCCTTCCAGCGGCTCAACCGCAGTCAAAATGCGCGGACCCGGTACCAGTCCTCTATTAATTGCATTCCGAAGCGGGATGTCGGTGGGCGAGCCGACGCTCTGGATGGTGGTGAACCCGGCCATCAACGTAACCCAGGCGTTCGATGCTGAGCGGTAGGCATCTTCTTGCGTTTTGCCTTCCGTTCCCTGGTTCTTGCCATCGTTCCCGAAGCTCCATGTGACGTGCGCGTGCGCGTCAATCCACCCTGGCAGAACGGTTAGACCGCGCAAATCGTAGATCGCTGGCGTTTGAATGGGGCCGACGGAAACGATCTTGTCACCTTCGATCACAATCCCCACATCGTGCAGCACGGCTCCTTTGCCATCGAGCACAGTGCTCGCCGCAATCGTGATTTGCTGATGGGTTGTCTGTGCGGAACTGAACGCCGCGGAGATAAAGGTCAACAGCGATAAGCCGATCTTCGCCATTCGCATAGTCGCTCCTAAGAGAAGATCGATTGTAAGCCCGCTTGCAATCCGAGGGTCGGGACTTGCTCCCACTATAACCGTCGTCCCGAAACCTCTCACACTTCTTGGCAGTTTCTTCTCACAGCAAGCGTGTTCGGATGGGAACGCCCAAGCGAATTTTGCAGGATTTCCAGAGCACGCTCGAACAACGAGCTCGCATGCTTGAGCCGCCCCTGCGATCTTTCGAGCATTGCCAGGTTATTCACCGTCACCGCGACATCGGGGTGACATTCACCAACGTGCATACGTTTAATCCTCAGAGCCGCCCGGTAATAGAACTCTGCTCGTTTTGCTCGTCCTGTTGCCTGGCAAAGCGCGCCGAGGTTGTTCAGAATGACCGCGTTTTCGCGACCACTGGCACCGTATTGGTGCCGATACACGCGCAGAGCCGCGCGATAAAGAATTTCGGATTCAGTGTGTCTTTGAAGGCCGTCGAGAATCGCCGCCAGAGCCACTCGATCGGCTGCCACAGCCAAGCTATTAGCGGCGGCACACTTGAGCCGTAGCTCGAGCCCCTTGCGAGCATATTTCTCGGCCCGCGAGAACCTGCCGCGCGAATGTTCCACGCCTCCGAAGTTGTGGTACAGATCCGCCAGGAAAAACGTCCGATCGGCACTGTGTCTAGATCGCCGCGCATCCCGTAACGCCCGCCGGTAGTAATCTTCCGCTCTGTCAAACTTGCCCAGATATTTGCAAACCATCCCAAGTTCGTTCCACAAGAGCGGGCGACTCGTACGCGACAGCCGCTTTCCCTTGGGTGCAAATTTCAACGCTTTTCGCAGATATTGCTCCGCCAGCCGGTAATCACCTCGGGCAGAGCAGCGTAGAGATGTTCTGACCAACGCCGAGGCCCGGCTGGCGTTTTCAAGGACGGCCTGCATCGTGAAGCCTGAGCTAGCCCCGCAGTAACGTTTCGTTGTGGTTAGCAGCGAGTCTTCGCGTCGCAGCCACTGTGGTTTTCTTCGGCAGCGATTTCAGCCCGCTTTTCTTTACCTCCGCCTTGACTGCTTTTTCCTTTGCCATCGTTATTCTCCATTGATTGAATTTTGGGATTCAGCTAGTTCCCCTTACTAAGGAAATCGGAAAGGGCAGGAAAAAGACGACATGTAAAGAAAAAATCGGGGCAATACCACTCACAATCTCAACATTGGCGAGTCGCAAAACGGAACAGCTCAGCTTTACAGACGAAAATTCGCTAAACACCGACCCAATGACCGGTTTCCGTATTGCAATTCCCTACACCGAGTCTTTCAGCCCTATTGACACTTCCCGCCACTGACGCACATTCTGCTGAGGCGAAAACTACCGGGGATAGTACATCCACATTCCCCAGCCCGGAGGACATAATGGTATCTAAGCCAGCCGCTTCGGCTCGCTCACTCTACATCAGCATTGCGCTGATGATTTTGCTGTTCTTTACGCTCTCGCTCACCACTCAGGCGCAAGTTTCGGAAACTACTGTCAGCACGGATCCATTCACGAATTCGACCAGCCAGCACGCCACCGAAGTGGAACCTTCGACGTTTGCCTTTGGAAACACCATCGTCACCGCGTTCCAGCAGGGACGCTTTCCTGATGTTGGTGGATCATCCGACAACGGCTGGGCCACATCGACCGACGGCGGCCAGACCTGGCACCACGGCTCTCTTCCCGGACTCACCACTTACTCCGGCGGCACGATGGACCGCATCTCGGATGCTGCAGTCACCTACGATGCCGCGCACGGTATGTGGCTGGTCGGGTCCTTGCCGCTGCTGGACAGCGGCGCGCCGGTCACCCCCATGTTGATCAGCCGGTCGCCAGACGGCCTCCATTGGCACAATCCGGTCAGTATTCCCGCAAAGATCAACCTGCCGGACAAGACTTGGATCAATTGCGACAACAACACCTCCAGTCCTTTTTATGGCAACTGCTATGCCGAGTTCGATGACAACAGCAATATCGACACCATTTATTTCAGCGTAAGTAAGGATGGTGGCGCCACCTGGTCATCGCCGGTGAATCCGTCAGGGGCGCCTATCGGCCTTGGTCTCGAGCCGCTCGCGCAACCCAGCGGAAATGTGATTGCGGCCGGTGCTGATGCGTTCCTCGAGAACGTGATCGCCGTAACCTCCAATAACGGCGGGACGAGTTGGAGCAGTCAGGTGACCGTCTCTTCTATCACCTATCACGCCGCCGCCGGCGGGCTGCGCGACCTGGTGTTGCCGTCCTCGGCCATGGACGCCGCGGGCACGATCTATGTGGTTTGGCAAGACTGCCGCTTCCGCTCCAGTTGCAGCTCGAATGACCTGGTCATGAGCACCTCAACCGATGGCAAACATTGGAGCGCGGTTCAACGTATTCCCATCGATTCGCTTACAAGCGGGGCTGACCACTTCATTCCGGGGTTGGCGGTTGAGCCGGGTACGTCGGGCAGCAGCGCGCACCTCGGTCTAACCTACTACTACTATCCCAACGCCAATTGCAGCAGTTCCACCTGCCAGATCGACGCTGCCTATATTTCGTCGTCGGACGGTGGGGCCACTTGGACCAGTCCGATTAGCCTGAGCGGCATGAAGCTATCTTCGGTAGCGGATAGCAATCAGGGCTCCATGGTCGGAGATTACGAGTCGCTGGCGTTTGTCAACGGCCAAGCCCATCCGGTCTTTGCCTTCGCCCATCCGAAGACCGGCTCGACTTTCCACCAGAACATGGACTCGCCTAAAGCCGGTCTGGACGAGGACCTCGCACTCTACTCCTCGGCCGAGGATAAGCCGGTTGCGAATGCTCATTCCGATCATCCGCCGCGCGTCTTACCAGCTTGCGACAATTGCAAAGGTCAGGACTAAACCTTCACTTTTAGCGGATGCCCCCACCCAAGCCGGTTTTGCTTGGGTGGGATTTTACTCGTCACACTGTAACCATCTTCCCCGCCCAACTCTTGACGACCTTTCCCAAACTCTCGAGCGCATTGGAGAATTTATCTCCAGCAGCCGCAAAGCCCACTCGGAAATGCGAAGGCGAATCGAAGCAGTCGCCGGGTGCCAGCAGCACGCCTCGCTCCGCAGCAGCCTGACAGAACGGTCGCGCGTTTTCGCCACTCAGCATCCAGGGAAACGCCGTCATTCCGCCTTTTGGCGGAATCCATCCGAGAACGCCCGAATGCTCCACCATGAATTGCTCGAGCAGGTGCAGATTTCGACCGGCGACTTCCTGCGTCTTACCAAGTACAGCATCTCGGTTTCGGATTGCGATCTCCGAAAGAATTTCTCCAGTCGTGGTGTTTGTGACTGAGAAGTAGGCGCGTGCTGTCCAGTATTGCTGGCGTCGCCGTGCATCGTGCTCGACGATCCATCCCGTGCGCACGCCGGGAATTGAAAATGCTTTAGATAAGTCCGAGGTGACGGTCGCGTGGGGCAATCGCGCCGCCGATTTCACCGGTGTCGCATGATAAATCGGATGGTATACCTCATCGCACACCAACTGGATTCCGTGTTCAGCCGTAAACGCATGCAGTGCTTCCATTTCTTCATTGCCGATCGTCGCGCCGGTAGGATGGTGAGGACTGTTGACCAGGACGAGCTTGCTCTTCGAGTCGACAAGCTTCTTGATTTCCTCAAGATCGATGCGGAAGCCATTCTCGCGGCCCACACGATAGAAACGCGTCTCCAGGCCGAGAGATTCGGGAAGCGCCGAGAAAGTGGCAAATCCCGGCAGCGGCAGAATCACATTCGCGCCCGGCTCAGCCGCCACCCACATGACGGCCAGCAGCGCCTCGGCGGCACCGGTCATAATCTGCACCTCGTCGACCGGCACATTCTGCATCTCTGCGATCGCGTTTCGCAACCCATCCGCACCCGCCACCCGGCTGTACACCAGCCTGTGGTTTAGAAATCTTTCTCGCGTTTCTTCATCAGCGAAGGCGAGAATTTCGTTCACCGTCCACGTCGGTCCGGTACTCGCTCCAAGGTTGTATTCGATGTTGTGTTCGTGCTGATCGAGCCAATCATCCAGCAGAAAGGGCTTCAGTCGCATGCGGCACCTCGTAAGGACACATTCATCCTAATGGATTCGGGAGCATCTCACATGGATCCTAAACCTTCGAAGCCAACCCGGAGCGTCGCATCAGCAACATGGCCAGGAAAAGCCCGGCGAGAACATCGAATGACAGGCAAAAGCCGGGCCACCACGCCGGAACTCCGGGATTCTGAACGAATCGGTGATGAAAGAAATCGAAAACTCCGTGGCCGGCAAGCGCCGCCACGATGATCCAAAGGTTCTTCTTAAAACCTGCTACGGCTGGCGCGAGAAATACGACTGCGATCAGGGACTCCAGGAACTGCGCCGGCGTGGAACTCCCAACAACCGCAAACACAATGTAATAAGTGGCAATCACGGTCAGCAGCGTGGGATAAAAACGCGGTCGCGATCAAATTCGACCAAAGTGGCGAAAGTGCAGACCGCGATAGCCAGTCCAAGCCCAACCCTATTCCATAGATCTTTCGGTCAATCAGACATAATCCAGCAAACTCATGAACCCGAAATCCATGTGCAACTGTTGATGACAATGGAACAGCGTCAGCCCTGGATTGTTGGCCACAAAATCGATCGCAATTTCCTGATACCCGCCAAGCATGACCACATCTTTCATCACCCCCGCGGTCGCAGTTCCGGCGATGTTGGTCAGTTCGAAGCTATGCCGGTGTAAATGGATCGGGTGAAGATCATCACTTGCATTGCGCATGTGGATGCGGCAGCGGTGACCCTGTTTCAGATGAAATGACGCCGGCAGCATCGTGTTGGTACTTGGATAGGCAGCGCCATTGATTGTCCACCGATTGAATCCGTCGATCGCGGCGTTGTCTTTCTCGAATAGCATCTCGAACGTCTCGTCCGGAGCTTCCGTCTTTGCTCTGGCATTGCCGAATTGGGTGTAATTCCAGCGAAACTTCGGCGGCGCAATCCACTCGGCTTTGCCTTTTTGTCCGGCGTACTCCACCACGATGCCCATTCCGTGGCGTCGGTCGTCGTCGCTGGTGTCGCCCAGAATCCAAACGCCGGGATGATTCATTTCGACGATTGCAGACACGCGCTCTGCTGTTCCCAGCCAGATCACCGGCACGGACGCGGGATTCGGAACTGGATTGCCGTCCAAGGCGACGACTCGGAAGCGGTGTCCAGGTAACGCCAGGCTGCGAATCTCCGTCGCGCTCCCGTTCAGCACGTGAAATAGAACTCGTTCGCCTTCTTTCACTCGCACCGGTTCGCCGTGGCCCAGCATTCGGCCGTTGATGGTGAACGCGTCGTACCCGACTTCATATCCTTTGGGCATGCCTTTCGCTAATGACGCTTTCATCCTCGACTCACCCTTGTCTTCCAATTCTTTCACCTTCGTTGCGGGCGCAAGGACGTCCTGGGGCATGTCGCCGCCACGGCTGAAGGCCGGCTCAAACTCTTTCAGAACAAGGAACACCTCACGATCGAACCGGCCGGGCTCACTCTTCGGCTCGATATACACCGGTCCGACTTGTCCACCGTATTGCCCGGCAAAAAGATTTGCGCCAGCGCGATTATGCGTGTGATAAAAGCGGTAGCCCGACGGCTGCGGCACAAACCGAATGCGGCGGTTCCCGTGCGCAGGCACAAAAGGTGTCCCCTCTTCCGCAGCCCCATCCACATCGACCGGTACAATCTGTCCGTGCCAATGCAGTTGCTCGGGCACGTCTGTGTTGTTGACGATCTCGACCGTGACGGCCTGTCCTTCTTTCAGCCGCAGCAATGGCCCGGGAAACTGGCCGTTATAGGTTGTCGTCGAGATAATCTTCTTCGGAGCAATTTCAACCGGAGTGTCGGCGATCGTGAGGGTGTAGTCGGCGGGACCATCCTTTTCTTGGGCGAAGCCCGTGGTTGGCAGCAGCTTGGCACCGGCAATAGTCCCAGCAGCCTTTATGAAATCACGCCGTGAGACGCTCATTGTCCCTGGCTCCTTTCGTGATTAAAGGTAGGGCCATGAACTGCAATGCCATGGAAAACACAACTAGCGCCACCATCGACTTCTCGTATAAGAAGCCCATGATGGCGCTTCCGGCAAACCACGCGAGCCCGAAGCTGGTGTCGAAAACTCCAAAACCGGTGCTGCGTCTCTGCGAGGGTAGGATCTGCGCAACGATGGCCTTGAGACAGGATTCCTGCGCACCCATACCCATGCCCCAGAGAATCATGCCTAGCAGTTCGAGGTTCCGGCCGAACAGAAAAACCAGCGGCGCAAAAAAAGCCGCGAGTCCGAAAGCGATCAGCAGGATCGGCCAGCCTATTCGATCTAATAATCGTCCGAATGCGAGCCCTGACAGCGCTCCTGTGGCCATGGCGACAGCATAAAAAACCGGCACCAGGTCCGGCGAAACGGTTGAAGTCTTTTGGAAATGAAACGCGATCAACGAGAAGTCAGCAAATCCCGCGGCAATCAGGCATCCGGCGGTCACATAGAGCCAATAGCTCTTCGAAAATCCTTTACCACTGAGCCGTTGAGGTGACTTTCCTTCCAATTCGTGCGGCCGCGGATAAAGCCAACGCGCCACCGAAAGAACCGTCAAGCATAACAGCGCCGGAATCAGCAAAATTGCGAACGCATGGTGATAGCCCTCGTGGCGATAGAGCGCCCAAGCCGTAATCAGTGGGCCGAGCGTCGCGCCAGTTTGATCCAAGGCCTCATTCAGGCCAAAAACCCATCCGTGCCCGATCGACTCACCGGCGTGAGAGAGCATCGTCGCGACCGCAGGTTTCCGGATTGCACGGCCGGTCCGCTCCCCCACGACAAGCGCGGCCGCGACCGGCCAACTGCCAGCCAATGCCAGCGCCGGCACCGCCAGCATGTTGATTGCGTAGCCGACGAATGCGACAGCCCAGTAGCGATGGGTCTTGTCAGCGAAGTACCCAGACACCGAGCGCAGGCAATAGCCGACCATTTCTCCGAATCCGGCCACAAATCCCACGATCGCCGCGCTTGCGCCGAGCGAGCCCAGGAACGGCCCCGCAATGCTTCTCGCCGATTCGTAGGTCATATCCGCGAAGAAGTTTACGATGCCAATGATCAACACGAATCGGAGCGCGATTTTGGCTACGCTGCTCGCCGGAATGCTTTCGGTTTTTGAAGCCATTCGCGGCCTGCCCTACAAAAGTTTCAGACTATTGGGACTATGTTCTGAGATGGCTTAGATGCAAGAATACGAAGCAAATCATCATAACCGAAATTCGACAATTGCCTAGCGTAGCGCGGCTGAAGAGACGGCCTGGAGCTGTACGCTGTGAAGCTAGGCGCGCCCTTAAAATTCAAAATGGCTTCGGCTAGAATCGATCGAGCCGAATTGCCGGTGCACAAGAATAGGTCATTGTAATGTCTGTACATCGCCCCCTCGGCTAGTTGCAGCAGTTCGGCCCACAGCAGGGCTCAACGCTCGCCGGCTTTACTGCGCGGATGAATGCGCTCAGGAACTTCTGGTCCACCTGAGAAGCGAGACCATCGACGTCGACTCCCGAAGCAGACAGAAACTCTCGGGCATCCTCGACCTTATAAACGCGAGTTGGCTCGATCTCGACCTGCTCAAATCCGGCCGCCTTCAGCTTCGACCGATATTCGGGTTTTGATCTCTGCTCAGGCGACGGGGTTCGTAGCCTCGCGATCGTGATCAGTGCCCTGTGCCAGGCTCGCGATCGCCGTCGCCACGAGCGCTGCGCGAAAGCAGTTTTACGACTTCGCTTTCGATGATTGCGAGATTGACCGCTCCAATATGTTTGTCCTGGATGCGGCCGTCACGGTCGATAACAAACGCGATTGGCAAGCCAAGAACCCCGCCATAAAGCTCGCCAATCCTGGCGTTACCCATCACGACGGGATAATTCATCCCGAGTTGCTGGTAGAAGTCGCGCACCGGTTCTGGCGAATCGTCCATGGAGACACCAAGGATCTGTAGCCCGCTGGGGCCATATCGGTTCTGAAGATCGATAAAGTGTGGGACTTCCTCCCGGCACGGGTCGCACCAGGTCGCCCAGAAATCCAAAAGAACAACTTTGCCGCGGTAGGCCGAAAGCTTCAGTTGGCCGCCGTTCAACCGAGGCAAATCAAAATCCGGCGCGATGGTACCCTGTATGGCGGTTGTTTGAGCGAAGCGCCCGGACCGTGCCAGGTAATAGGCCGCCATCCCAACAATTAGGATCGCAGGCAGGACGAGCAGTTTCTTGCGACTCACGCCACTCCTGAGCTAATCGCCTTTGGCTACCGGATAGCCCTTGGCTACCCAGTCCGAACCAAAATTGTTGGCGATATACAGCACTCTGAGGTTGGTGAAGCCCATCTCACGCAACGCATCGTCGGCGGGTTTTACATTGGGACAATGGTTCCATGGGCAGCATCCGCAATAAATGACGATCGGAGTGGCCCGGGGTAACTTTTCGACTCTTTGGCGCAATTGCTGCAAACCAGCCGAACTGGAACCCGCGCCGACATACTCAGAACCCGTAATATGCGCCTGGGAAAACAGCACGTGCGAGCCGACCTGCAACAGAAGCGGCTTTTGCGTCTTCGACGACTGAAGCAGCGCAACGAGATCGGCGGGGTTGATTAGATGCGAACTGGGAATGGAGTCGGCGTGCTGTGCGAGCATTGAATTCGACGGCAGCATTCCCCAAAGCAAGACGAGGAACAGCGCGTGCTTGCAAAGTGAGTGCATGAACTCAGTGTACGCGGCAATCATCGTTCTCAAAGCCGGAAAAACCAGGGACAGACGGGACGTTTCACTGGTTTCTTCTTAAATCCTTTTTGTTTTCAACGCCTATCAAAACCGGGGTATGTCCCGTCTGTCCCCGAATTCACCGATCTGACGGCATCTTTACACGTGTAGTCTCACCGTTAGCACCGGCACTTTGCTGTGCCGTACGACATACTCGGCGACGCTGCCCAAGAGCAAATGCGATATGCCCGATCTGCCATGTGTGCCCATCACAATCATCTGGCACTCCAGTTGGATGGCGGCCTCAACGATGACTGGCCGCGGTGAGCCTTCGCGGATCAGCGCTTCTCCATCCCCGATCTTCGCTTCCCAGCGTTGCATGTTTTCTTTGGCTTCTTGCCGCAGCATCGGGAGCAGCGGGTCTCCGCCGACGGCGCGGCAGCTCAACTCCGCCAAGCTGAAAATATCGATCACGTGCAGCAGCACCAGCCGGGCATCGAAGGCACTCTTCAGCCGTGCCGCCCATTCCACGGCCAACTCAGCTTGCGCGGAAAAATCAGTGGCAACCAGGATTCTCGAGATAGAACTTCCATCTTTCGTGACGGTGTTCATTGTGCGCTCCGCTCGCCCAAACAATAAAGCCCCTTCCGCGAGAGAAGGGGCTCTGTAGAACTCGACCGCAAATTACTTGCTTTGATCCATGGTGATGCCTTGCGCGCCGGGCTGCTTCTCAGCTTTCGCCTTCTTCGCGGCCATGGTCTTGTCGACCCATTCATCGGCCGTCTTCAAATCGGCGGCGCGCGCCGCGGGATCGTCGCAGTCCGTATCCGCTTTCTCGCGATACATGAGGTTCATGTACGCCATGGCGTCGTCGTAGTTGTCGCGAAGTTGCAGCGCTTTGTTCAGGGCATCAATTCCGTCCTGAATAATCGGACCATTCTTCTCTTTCAGATCCTCGCAGAGCTTCTTCTGGTCCTTGTTTTTGGCGCTCAGCATCTCTTCCGGCTTCAGCCCAAGCTTGGCCCGTTCTTCCATGCGCGGCTGGTAGCACTGCGTCCAATCGATCACGCCGATCGAGTAGTAAGCCTCAGGATCATTGGGATCGACCTCAAGCGCCTTGCGATAGTAAGTCTTGGCGTCTTCGAACTTCTTCATCTGCAGATAAAGATAAGCGATTCCCTTGATGCTGTTGATGTTCTTGGGATCCTTCTCCAGAACTGACTTGTACTGATCGATGGCCTGGGTGGCCATGCGAGTATTGTCTTCCGCATCTACGCCGGGTATGTATTGCTGCGCATAAGCCGTCGCCAGATACAGCCTGGCGTTGATCAAGCTGGGATCGAGAGAAACCGCTTGTTGGAAGTGATCAATTGCCTGCTCGTATCTCGCGTTCTTATAGGAAGCCACGCCTTTATTCAACTGGTCGCGCGCTCTCAACTTGTTGCAGGCGGTGGTGGAAACCAGCAGAGTGCCCAACGCCAATAGCGTAAGCACACGGTAGCTATTTTTCATTTCGTTATAAATCCCCCTTGCGAAGGATGATTGCCCCTCCGAATATAACGTACAAACTCCAGCGGCGCTGGTTCAGCGCCAGGCGCCGCCAGATGATCTTATTGCTGAGACGAACTGCCGCTCTCTAACCACCCGCCTCAATCTTCGCGGTAATCAGACCAACCTTGTCGACGCCGGAAGCATGCGCAATGTCGATGACATTAGCCACGTCCGCAAAGGGCACATTGTCATCGCCCTTTACAAACATCACCTTCTCAGCTCGGGTCTTGAATATGTCGGTTAGACGTCCCTGCAAACCGTCCCAGGTCGTGTCTTCCTGATTGATCTTAAGTCCCGGAGCCTGACCTGGCCCACGATCAAGCAACTGCACAACGATGGTGCGGTCTGCCTGCGGAGGCGGTTGCTTCTGGTTCGGCGGCGGTGGCTGCGGAACCAGGGCTTCCAATCCTTTTGGCGTCAGCGGTGTGATCACCATGAAGATGATCAACAGCACCAGCAGCACGTCAATCAGCGGTGTTACGTTGATGTTTGCGTTCTGGCCCCCGCTGGAGCCGGTAGTCATTCCCATATGAAATCTCCCTATTGGCCGCTCGGTGCCGGCGCGGGTGGTGGCGTCGTGTTGGTAGTGCTCTTCTTCTGATCGGTCAGCAATCCTAACTGATCCACACCCGCCGCCCTCACGTTGTCGACGACCTGCACCACGGATCCGAACTTCGCTCGCGCATCCGCCCGAACGAACACGCGTTTGTCTACACGACTGGCTAAGCGGTCCTTCACTTTTTGCGTAAGCTGGTCGGGGTCCGTGCGATCGTTCCCGAAAAAGATCTTTCCGTCGCGCATGACTGCGACAATGAGTGCGTCTTCCTTGTCGGCGTCGGGCATCTGTTCCGGATTGTTCACCTTTGCCAAATCCACGCTGACGCCCTTCTGCAACATGGGCGTGATCACCATGAAGATGATCAGCAACACCAGCATCACGTCCACCATAGGGGTAACGTTGATGTCGGAGTTGACCTTGGCTCCTTCGTTTCGCTTGGCGATTGCCATAAGCTGTTCTCTCCTGCGCTAGATTCGCGTCACCTGCGGAGGCCTGGTCGAATAAGCGGCGCCGGATTCCCAGCGCCGCCCCGCAACTCATGCCATACGGCTAACCCGCAAGGTGTTAGGACCGGCGCATTCCACGCCGCTTCAGGAAGTAGTCGATCAGTTCGCTCGACGAGTTATCCATCTCGACGTCGAACGCTTCCACGCGACCGGTCAGGTAGTTGAACATCATGACGGCAGGGATGGCCACAAACAGACCAATGGCTGTCGTCACCAGTGCTTCGGCGATACCGCCCGCCACTGCGCCAAGACCGGTGGCCTTCTGCTCGGAGATGCCTTTAAAGGCGTTGAGAATGCCCATCACCGTGCCGAAAAGTCCCACGAAGGGAGCCGTCGATCCGATAGTCGCCAATCCGCCGAGACCACGTTTCAACTCGGCGTGAACGATGGCTTCGGTGCGTTCGAGGGCGCGCTTGGAAGCTTCGATGGTTTCGCCCGGAATTTCTCCGCTCTCCTGGTGAGCGCGGAATTCCATGAGGCCGGCAGTGACAACCTTCGCCAGGTGGCTCTTCTTGTTGCGCTCTGCCACCTTGATGGCTTCGTCAATCTTGCCATCCCGCAAGGCGCCAGCGACTGCCGGCGCGAAGGCGCGCGACTGCTTTCTGGCTGCACTGAAAGCCATCCAGCGATCAATCATGACGCCGATCGACCACCCTGACATGATGAACAGGATGATGACGACGGTTTTTGCAATGTTCCCCATCTGATGCCACAACGAGATGGGATCCCAGCCCACCGGTTGCTCTTGGAAGAGCCACATCGCGGCGGTGGACACGTGACTTAGGCTATGGGCTGCTAAATTGGCTACAAACATGAGTTGCTTTTTCCTCCTCAGAACTCTTCTTTATGGGTAATCGCCTGTCGCTTGTACTTCTACTAGGAATGCTCGTGGCACCCTTAAACTGCCGGAATCCTATCCGCCGGCCAACGTGAAGTTCACGGTGATCTGCGTTTCCACTTCCACCGGCTCGCCGTTCAGGATGTACGGCTTGTATCTCCACTGCTTCACAGCTTCGATAGCAGCCGGGGCCAGCATGGGGTGTCCGCTGATCAGGCGCAAATTCTCGATCGTGCCATCCTTGCTGATTTCCGCCTGCAGCAGCACACTTCCTTGGATGCGTGCTTGCCGCGCCAAAGGTGGATAGTTCGGCTGAACTTTGCGGATCAGCAGTCCCTGAGTCACACCTTGAGAAACGCGTACACGCTGGGGGGTGGCTACTTTCGGCACCGCGACCGGGGTAGAGCTGATGATTCCGCCGATGACGCCGCCCATCGAACCACCCGGCACGCCACCCGGTACGCCACCCACCACTCCGGCAGCCGACATCACCGGCGGTGGCGCTTCGTCTTCCTTAATCATCTGAACTTTCTCTGGAATCTTCGTCGGGGTGCGTAGCTGCCCGTTGACTATGTCGGTCTGCACCTGCTTCACAACCTTAACCGGAGCTGCTGCCGGTGGTGGTGGTGGCGGAGGTGGTGGGGGCGGAGCCACCAAAAAGGTCATTAATTGGGTTTTCGGCAACGCCTCGGTGAACAGCAGCGGAATCAGAACTAGAACTCCGACGAGGACGGCCTGAAGAAGAAATGATACGGTGGTGGTCATGCCCCGCTTCGTTCTGAGCTTCCCACCTGATTCAATTAGGCTGTCTTCAAACATGCGGGTCTCCTACACTGTCCCTACGTAGCTTTAGACACCGACTGCCTCCTTATTGCTCCCAACAAAACCTACTCCCGGCTAAGCTTGAGGAAAACCGGATGATACTAAATCAAATGTCAAGTAATCACAAACTTCCGGGAACCAGCAACCCGTCGACTCTAGGCTTTGACCTTCGCCTTTTCCCGCCGGGCGGCCTCTCGTCCAGGTGCAACCATGACCGGCTGCTTTCCTCGATTTCCTCGCCAATCCTGATATGCCACCAAAATGGGAGCAGCGATGGCAATCGACGAATAAGTCCCGATTAAGATGCCGATGACCAGCGCGAAGGAGAATCCGTGCAGCACCTCGCCCCCGAATAGGTATAGGGCCAGCACCGTCAGGAACGTCAAGCCGGCGGTCAAAATGGTTCGGCTTAGGGTCTGATTGATGCTTCGATTGACAATATCGGAGAGCTTCTCCCGCCGCATTAGCTTTAAATTCTCGCGGATACGGTCGAAAACCACGATCGTGTCATTGTTGGAGTAGCCGATCAGGGTCAGAATCGCAGCGATGACGGTCAGGGAGATCTCTTTGTTCATCAGGGAGAACGCGCCTACAGTGATCAGGGTATCGTGAAATACGGTGATGACTGCCGCCACGCCGTAAATCCACTCGAAACGGACGGCCAGATAGACCAGCATTCCGGCCAACGAGTAAAGTACCGCCAGCTTTGCCTGGGTTTGCAGCTGCTTTCCCACCTGCGGGCCCACAATTTCGACGTTCCGCACTCCGAAATCAGAGAGGAAGAAGCCGTCCTTTAAGGACGCGACCACCGCCGGATCGGCAGCTGCTTTCAGGTCATCGATCGATGTCAGGACTCCGCCCTTGGTCTTGTCACGATAATCAACTACCGCTTGGGCGATTTGGCCATAGCGCTGGTCAGCGTCGGTCCCGAGATGCAACGGATCCTTCTGCAGAAGATAGTTCTTGACCGTAAGGGCACTCGCGTTGTTCAGGTCCTGTTTGTCGGCGGGTGCATTGGTCTCGAGAGCACTAATGATCTGGGTCTTGGCGCGATCCAGGGCCTGCTCGCTGGTCTCTTTTTCCGAGACGTCAATCAAGACTTCATTGCCTGCCGGAGGTCCATACCGCTGGATGCGCGCGCTATGCAACCCCGCCCGGTCCATTGCGGCTCGAATGGCAGCATCATTGGGAGTCTGGGCGAACTTCACGTAAACCAACGTGCCGCCGCGGAAGTCAACGCCCAGTGGAATGCCGTGCCAGAAGATCATCGAAAGCACGCCCGCCACGCTGAAAATCAGCGAAAACGCCAGGAAATACCACTTTTTGCCTAAGAAATCGATGTTCGGATTGCGAAAAAATTCCACCTGCTTAGGACCTTTCTCAGTTAATTGTCATCCTGAGGCGACATTTCTTTCGTCGCCGAAGGACCCAGGCGCGACGCGCGAAATGTCGCGTTACCGACATATTCATCGCGCGTTTGGCGCGCATCCTTATTATCCAATGCTCAGCGCTTCACCGCGCTGCTTACGGCTCAAAATCCAATCAAAAATTACGCGGGAGACAAAAACTGCCGTGAATAAGTTCGCGAAAAGACCAAAACTGAGTGTGACCGCGAACCCTCGGACCGGTCCCGTTCCGAAAATAAACAGGATGATCGCCGAGACGATCGTCGTCACGTGCGTGTCCACAATCGTGATCCACGCGTGACTGAACCCTTGCTCGACCGCAGAAGGCGGTGTCTTCCCGTTTCTCAACTCTTCTCGAATACGCTCAAAGATCAGCACATTCGAGTCGACGCCCATACCGACGGTTAATATCACTCCGGCAATGCCCGGCAGTGTAAGCGTCGCGCCGCTGAATCCCAGGAATCCGAGCAAAATAATAAGGTTCAGGATCAACGCGATGTCGGCGTTGATACCGGCCGCGTGATAGTAAATCAGCATGAAGATCAGCACGGCCAACATGCCGATCACGGCCGCGGTCACGCCGGCGCGAATCGAATCCGTTCCGAGGGACGGTCCCACCGTGCGCTCTTCCAGATATTTGATCCCCGCCGGCAGTGCGCCCGAGCGAAGAATCATGGCTAGGTCTTTGGCTTCCTGTTCGGTGAACCGTCCATTGATCACGCCGGTATCGTGAATCTGCTCCTTGATTACGGCAACTTCCTGAACTTTGTTATCCAGCACAACCGCCAGATTGTCGCCCACGTGTTGACCGGTGAAAGCGCCGAACCGGCGGCCGCCTTCATTAGTAAGGTTGAATTGCACCGAAGGCTGGCCATTCTCATCGCGCGAGGGCTCGGCATTTCGCAGATCGCGACCAGTAACCGCCGATGATCGGGAAACTAGGTACCACACCGGGCCTTCATCCGAACCTTTCGTGCCAAGGCTGCGTCCCGGCAGCAGCATCGCATCAGGCGGCAGAACGCCGCCATGCTCCTGCAGGGCTTGCTGCTCGCTGGAGTATGGCCCACCTAGGGACTGGCGGATTTCCAGCATTGCGGTGGACTGCATGATTTCCTTGACGCGCGCCGGATCGTCCACACCCGGAAGCTGCACGAGAATCTGATACTGACCGAGTCCGTGCTCTTCAATCACCGGTTCGCTCACGCCAAGCTGGTCAATGCGGTTCCGGATGGTTTCAATGGCCTGCGTGACCGCCCGCCCCTTCAACTCCGAGAGCGCCTGCGGCTTCATCGAAACCGTCCAGGTGTTCTCGGACCCCGAGGCCAGGTTGTATTCCGGAAGGCGATCGCTCACGATCGATCGCAAATCCGAGCTCTGCTCCGGGGGCACGCCCTTGATCAAAATCTGCTCGGGATGATTGGCCGGATCAGGTTGCGTGATGTCGGCATAGTTGATCTTGTGGGCGCGCATGTCGGCCTTCAGCCGCTCCATCGCGTTGTCGGAATCCACCTTAACCGCATCATTGACCTGCACCTGCAGGATGAGGTGGGTTCCACCTTTGAGGTCCAGACCCAGGTGGATTCTGTTCTGCAGCGCAGCGAGCATTCCCTTGCCCGACCAGTTGTCCGGCACTCCGAAAATACCGAAAACAAACACCACCAGCGTGATTACGATGACAATGACTTTCCAGCCCAGATTCTTGTTCATAAAAAATTTGTTTGTCTTTCCGAGCCGCTCGAAGTCACGACAGGTGACCAGAGCGTGCGAGGAATCTGCAGTTACTTCTTTACTGCCGCTTCTTTCCCCGCCTCTTCCGGCGTACTCAGCGACGAGATCGCCCCACGACTGATCTCAAGTCGCAGATTGTCGGGAGGAACCCGCAGCTGGACCGCATCATCCTTAATGCTGAGAATAACCCCGCGAATCCCGCCAGTTGTCACTACCCGATCGCCGGGCTTCAACTCGCTCAACATGTGCTGCCACTTTTTCTGCCGCCGCTGTTGCGGCATGATCAGCAGAAAATAAAAGATGGCAAAGATAAAGATGAGCGGCGCAAACCCCAGCCAGCCCATAGACCCGCCACTCGCCTGCATCGCCAACAATGCCGCAGTATTCATCAAGCTGATTTCATTCCTGGGCAACCACCGTGCTCCGACGCACGATTGGTTTGAATTTTACCGCTGGAGTTTTCTCTCTTATGGGTCGGAGATTCCTTCAGCTACGGACGTCAAGGGGTTGCCGAGCTACGGTTTGGCTTGAGACCAGACCTCGGATAGAAAACGGGCCCCTCTCCCAAGAGAAATAGCATGACGTACCGCTCGCATAGTGTCAAGGTAGAAGCTCAGATTGTGGATGGTGTTAAGTACCTGAGCCAGAATCTCATTGGACGCATACAGGTGCCGCAAATAAGCCCGCGAATACCGCCGGCACACTCGGCACCGGCAATTGGGGTCCAGCGGGCCTTCGTCTCCCGCATACTTCGCCTGCTTGATCGAAACCTTCCCCTCGGACGTGAAAAGCAGTCCGTGCCTCGCCGCCCGGGTCGGCAGGACGCAATCCATCATGTCAATACCGAGATTCGCATACTCCACGATCTCTTCCGGCGTTCCGACGCCCATCAGATACCGTGGCTGATCTACCGGCAGGTGCTCGACAGTCGCCTGTACGATCTCCCGTGTTACCTGCCGCGGCTCTCCGACGCTTAGTCCTCCTATGGCATAGCCCGGAAAGCCGATTTCGATCGTCCTCTCCGCCGATTCCCTCCTCAACTCCAGATCCATTCCACCCTGCACAATCCCGAATAACGCTTGTGTAGGGCGGACATTCCTGTCCGCCCACGGCACTTCATTCTTGTGCTCGTCGAAGTACCGCTTGCTTCGATCCGCCCAGCGCAGCGTCATTTCCATCGACGCCCGCGCCCGCTCGCGTTCCACCGGATACTCCGTGCACTCATCGAACGCCATAATAATGTCGGCGCCGATCCCGATCTGCGCCTGGATCGCGCTCTCCGGACTGAAGAAGTGGCTCGACCCGTCCAGATGCGAACGAAACGTCACGCCTTCTTCGCTGACCTTCCTCAGATCGCTGAGGCTGAACACCTGGAATCCGCCCGAATCCGTCAGAATCGCGCGCGACCAGGACATGAACCGGTGCAGTCCGCCAAGCTTCCGTACCTGCTCAACTCCGGGCCTTAAATAAAGGTGATAGGTATTGCCGAGGAGAATCTCGACTCCGAGCTCTTCGAGCACATCCTGGGGAACACCCTTGACCGACGCAACCGTCCCAACCGGCATAAACACTGGCGTTTCGACTTCGCCATGTGGCGTTTTCAGCCGTCCGGCGCGCGCCGCCCCCGCCCGATTTTCAATCAGAAATTCGCTCGACACTGCTGGAATTGTAGCGGAATGTGTGGCGCGGACGCCCTCGTCCGCGTCGCTGGATCAGATCAGCCTAATGATCTCTGCGGATATCTTCTGCTCTTCCACGATCAGCCTGCCCACGCTCACCGGCAGCTTGAACCGTCTCGGTCCCGCGCTCCCGGGATTGAAATACAGAATGCGATTCTTAATCTCTTTTTTCGGAACATGGCTGTGCCCGGAGACCACCGCCGCAAATCCCGCCGCCTCGGGCTTGAGGTCTAACTGCTGCAGATCATGCAGCACATAAATCGAAATGCCGCCAACCTCCAGGACATTGGTCTCGGGAATCTTCCTCGCCCAGGGCTCGACATCGACGTTGCCTCGCACCGCCGTCACCGGCGCAATCTCTGCCAGTTCCCTCAGAATCTCGGGATCGTCGATATCTCCCGCATGAATGATGTACTCCGACCCTCGCAGCGCCTCGACCGCCTCGTCCCTCAGCAGCCCATGCGTATCCGAAATCACGCCAATTCTGATCATCCAAAATTCAAACCACAGAGGACACAGACAACATCAAGTTGAATAACTTCCTCTGTGCCCTCTGTGGTTGGTCTTGTGCCTCGGCGCTCTCTGCGTTTTAAGATTTTTTTTCGACCAACACCACGGCGTGCGCGATGGCGGCATTGTCGGTGCCCATGCCTTCCGGAGTTTTGGCTTTTACTCCTACGCAATCCGCCGCCACATCCAGCAACTCCGCCACGTGCTTACGAATCGCATTCGCATGCGGCCCGATCTTCGGGGCCATCAAAATCAGCGTCGAATCGACATTCACCACTTCATATCCCGCCGCCCGCACCCGTTTCAGCGCCTCGCGCACGAACACCGCCGAGTCGGCGCCCTTCCACTTCGCATCCGACGGCGGAAACAGCGCCCCAATATCCGGCCCGGCAATCGCTCCCAGCAGCGCATCCGTGATCGCGTGCAGCAGCACATCGCCATCCGAATGCCCGGCGAGCCCCTTGTCATGCGCCAGGCTCACGCCGCCAATCTTCAGCGCTACGCCGGGCTTGAACTCGTGGGAATCCCATCCGTAACCAATTCTCATCCGGCTCACGTGGATGATCTTAGCAGCAGCAGCGTGTCGGGTGGCCCACTCTTCGCGAGCGTTGTTGGCGAGCCAGGGTGGGGAGTGATGTACACTCTCGCCCATGAAGCCCTGCCGCACCTGCGGCCAAAACGTCTCCGAGCAGGCGACGGTCTGCCCCAACTGCGGCGAGCCTTATCCCACCCGAGAGAAAGACAATTCGGCCGGCCGCGGATTCGAATACAAATCCGAAGCAAGCCTCTTCGGCCTCCCCTGGCTGCACATTTCGTTTAAATATCGTTCCGACCGCAAGCCGGTTCCGGCCGTCGGCGTCATCGCCATCGGACAGTTCGCCTTCGGCCTGATCACAATTTCGCAATTCGGCGTGGGCCTGTTCAGCCTCAGCCAGATCACCATCGCCGGCTCCGCCGTCGCCCAGTTCGCCTTCGCCTACAACCTCATCGCGCAGTTCGGAATTTATCTTCATCAAGGCCGCGGCCCGCTCGTCATCAGCCTCGCCCGGCTTGTGCGATTTTTCTCCTAATCTTCCTTGCCCTGCGAAGTGGTGCAGATACTCCTGTCCGCCATTTAGCGCCGGCTGCCCCCCTTGGTGGTTTTCGAAGGGTGGGTAAGAACTCTCCGTGCTGCCCCCTTCGCGTTTTTCGAAGGGTGGGTAATAACCGTGCCGGGAAGGGCACGGCTTCAGCCGTGCCAAAAAAATACCACCCATGCGCCAATCAGGGGCAACTGCCGCTAACTACCCCACTCAAGCAAAACCGGCTTGATTAGGGTCACCCGCCATGTGCATGCGAGTGGCGTCGTCCTCGAAAAATGCTATTGCACACGCGACTAAGTTGGTCTAGAGTTCTGCACGGTCAAACTCCCCCGGGAAAATTCATTTTCGAGGATAGAGCATGAAACGCCTGGTTGCTCTGATGTTGCTGTGTGTCGTTGCGTGGGAGCCTGCCGCCCTCGCGGGTCTCGGGCAGGACAAGACGGAATATGTTGGAGGTACCGAAAATCAGATCAAAGATGGTACCGAGGGAACCTCGTCCGCGAAGGACGAGAAGACCTTCACATTCCACTACGCAGGTGGCGAGTTAACCATTCCTTATGATCAGGTCAACGATCTCGAGTACGGGCAGAAAGCAGGTCGTCGGCTTGGAGTCGCAATCGCCGTCAGCCCGCTCGCGCTCTTCTCGAAAAAGAGAAAGCATTTCCTGACAGTCGGTTGGAAGGACGAGCAGGATAAGCAGCACGCAGCCGTTTTTGAACTAGGCAAAGGAGTGGTAAGAACTACGATCGCGACGATTGAAGCGAGGACCGGCAAGAAGGTCGAGTACCAGGATGACGAAGCCCGCAAGAGTGGCTTGGGAGGCGTTTGAGATGTTAGCCGCGGCAGTCTTGCTCATTGCAATGGGACAGTCGGCTTCCGCCACTCAGCAGGTAACCAAAACCCCTCCGCCTGCGGGCATGGCGGCGGTTGCAGATGCTATGGCAGCAAACGAGCAGCCAGCTAACGCCGATCTGCTTAAAGTCAAACGTATTTACGTGGACAGCTTCGGAGACGACGTTATTTCCAAAGAAGTGCAGTCGATGATTGTCTCTGCACTTGTGGAAACAAAACGTTTCAAGGTAACGGAAAACCGCGAGCGAGCCGACGCAATCCTGAAAGGTGTTGCCCTCGAAAAGACAGCACAAGAAGTGCATGCGTATGGTGAGAGCACGGCTGTTGGCGGCGCGAGCGGTGCCAGCCACGGCGAGGTATCGGGGAGTGTGGTTAACGGCAACGGTAGCATTTCGGGGTCATCCAGCGGTGGCTTTGTAGCACGACATGCGGGTATCAGCGATTCATCGCTGAACACAGAAACGATTGACCACGCACGTGTCGCTGTCCGTCTTGTGAACGCAGATGGTGATGTCATTTGGACGAGCACGCAGGAAAGCAAGGGCGCGAAGTACAAAGGCTCGACAGCGGATGTCGCCGACAAATGTGTTAAGCAACTGATTCACGATCTCGACAAGCTGGAACGCGTCGTTAATCCCGACGGATCAGAGCCGGTGTCCGCATCAACGAGAAAAACCGAGCAGCGGTGAGTTAAAACTGCAAAAGCCACTTTGTCTAACCACCAGGACATGATGTAAGAATAGGCGAGAAACTCACCTGCGATCGAGTTCCTCGTTGGGGTGTGCAAGGCTAGCTAGACCAATCCCGCATTTTTCAGGGCACAGTACCACCCTGTAACCTCATCTTTGCTGAATTTGTTTCCCTTAATTTTCCCGAATTCAGCGGCGACCGAGGCTTGGGAAGGCTTTTTTCCCTGTATCGATTCGAGTTTGTGATGGACAAAGTGAAGAGTGGCGATGAGTTCTAGCTGTTCTGGTCGGAAGCTCCCTAAATTTTTCACGACGGAATTTATCTGATTACGAAATGGCGTAATTTTCTTTTCGATGTCTTGCGGGAAAACGGGCTTGTCCGTAGCAAGGCGATAGTTTGAGTATCGGGAGGAGTTCGGACTTGTATCAATTAAGATTTCGTCGGCCAGCAGGCCGTCAACTGCGAATGTTAGTTGGTCTGAATACGGGCCATAGTTGTAGATTTCGAAAGAACACGGAACGGGTACACCAGTCGCGCGTGCAAAGTAGGCCAACTTCTGCATGGCCGTTCTACCCAGAAAGCCGTTAGGAAAATGCGATTGGAACGCACGCACAAATTCAGTGAGGTATGCTGCACGAAGGTTGTTTGAGAAGGTGAGTTCCACGTTATTCCTCTTTCTCGGCATCACGTGCTGCATTTTTGATTTGCAGGAGCCGTTCAGAAGTTGCATCCGCATAGATCCGCACACTGCGGAAAGTTGCGGGGATTTTTTCCAGTACCCCGCTCTGTTCGCTAATCAACTTAGGTGTGCCGTCCTTCTCGATCATGAAGAAGTCTTCGACTCTGGACTGATCTTGTTGACCGTGCACTGTTAACTTGTGGATGTTCTTAGCGTTATCATCGAGATAAAAGTCGGTCGATTTGAACTTCTTTCGAAGGCATTGGAGGATGCGCTTTGTTTTCTTCAGTTGGATGAGATCGGCATTATCCCCTGTCTCGTAGACAACCTTATGGTGCTTCCGATAGGCAATTCGCTTTGCCCATGGTGATCTTTCACTTTTCACCTCGGTATCTTTTGCGATCTCTACCAGCAATTGAATATCGTCGAAACTGAGCACATCGTCGAAAGTCTTGTAATGATGTTTCCCCCAAAGTTCCATGTATTTGGTTAGGTAGTAGTCATAAATCCTGCGAAGTCGGTGATAGTAAACTTGCGTGTTCATCTGGTACCGCGCCAAGATTAACGCCTCAAACGTGTGCTCGCCGCCCCTTTCGATAGCTAGTTCTAACCTACCGGTATCTCGATTCCTGTGAACAGTCAGTGACTCAAGAAGCCTGCGAAAATCAAATTTCCCGTATTCGACACCACAATGATGTGAATCACGCAGGAGATAATCAGTCCTATCCATGTCCATCTCGCCAGCAACAAAGCCCCTCAGAAAAGTGACGTCCGGTTTCTGGTCGAATAACCTGACGAGAAGGTCGGAAATTCCTCTAAAAAACAAATCGTCCAGCGTGTCTCGCAGAACGCTGTCCACGACATAGCGAGAAACAGCCTCGTGGTTGCCTCCAGGTATCACATCTTCAGCCGCATGTGAGAAGGACGGGTGACCTGAGTCGTGAAGGAGAGCGAACAATCTCAATGTCTGACGTGCCCTGCTCCACGTTTGCTTCTTGAGTTCTCGAATAGTCCTAAGCTCGGCGACTACAAGCGCCTTTTGCTTCAATCCAATGCTGTCGAGAGCTCTAGTCGCCATCTCCATGACGCCTAGGGAATGCTCGAACCTGCTGTGCGTTGCACCTGGTATAGATAGTATGTCAGCGCCAGCTGTCTTATATTCCGAAGACGTTGAAATATTTTGTGATTAATGACCTCCTTCTCGTTCTTCGAATAGTGAATGAAGCCGTGAACCGGGCAGCGAATCAGCTCGGTTGGCCGATCTCGGTCGCTTAAGTAGTCAGCCAATGGCGAATAAAGAGCGAAGAAACATTTTAAGGCTTAGTTCCTAAACTTACCAGCTCCAAATTCTGCTTGTAATTGCCTTGTGATGAACAACTGCCTAGGCTGGATGTTGCGCGTTCGTATTCTTGTGGCGTGCCGGTTTAGGTCGAGGGTTCCCAACCGGCTGGCGGCGCCCGCCCCACACAAGAAAATCTTACGAACAGCCGCTGGTACTTCCGCAGCTCATGCAGCGGTAGCAACTGCCATTGCGGGTCATGATTGAGCCGCAGAAGCTGCAGGTCGGAGCGTCGCCGAGGTCCACGATGCTGGACAAAGCGTCGGCGGCATGAACAGTTCCGCTGGCGGACGAGGGCGCCCGCCCCACACCGGCATCTGCCGAGCCGTTAAGCTCCCCAATTTCCCCAGCCTGAGAGCTCACCCCCGCCAGCTTCGGTCGCAGGTTCTCGAAGAGCAGCTGCTGTTGTCCGGTGAGGAAGCGCATGTGCAGCCAGCGGAAGATGTAATCCATGATCGATTTGGCGAATCCGATCTCGGGATTATTCGACCAGCCGCTGGGCTCGAACCGAGTGTGCTCGAACTTGTCGCAAAGCAGCTTGAGCGGCACGCCATGCTGCAGCGCGATCGACACGGCCAGCGCGAAGCTGTCCATCAGGCCGCTGACGGTCGAGCCTTCCTTGGCCATGGTGATGAAGATTTCGCCGGGCTCGCCGCTCGGGTAGAGGCCGACGGTGATGTAGCCCTCGTGGCCTCCGATGTTGAATTTGTGCGTGACCGACATGCGCTCTTCGGGAAGCTTGTGGCGCACGGCGCGCGGCGGAGCGCCGAGGTTCTCTTGCTCCACAACCTGTGTGGCGCGGGCGCCCTCGCCCGCGGGAGCCGCAGTCTTGGTTCCGGCGGCGCTGAGTGGCTGGGATTTCTTGCAGCCATCGCGATAGATAGCGACCGCTTTCAACCCGAGCTTCCAGGCCTGGATGTAGGCCTCCATGATCTCTTCGACCGAGGCCGACTCAGGCAGGTTCACGGTCTTGGAGATCGCGCCGGAGATGAAGGGCTGCGTGGCCGCCATCATCTTCAGGTGTCCCATGTAGTGAATCGACCGCGTGCCCTTGGCCGGCTTGAACGAGCAATCGAAGACGGCGAGGTCGTTGTCTTTGATGTGCGGCGCACCCTCGATGGTGCCGGTCGCGTCGATGTAGCTGACGATCTTGTCGGCCTCGTCGTGTGAGTAGCCAAGCTTGAACAGCGCCGTCGGCACCGTCTGATTGACGATCTTGATCATGCCCCCGCCCACCAGCTTCTTGTACTTCACCAGCGCCAGGTCCGGCTCCACCCCAGTTGTGTCGCAGTCCATCATGAAGCCGATGGTGCCGGTGGGGGCGAGGACGGTGACCTGGGAGTTGCGATAGCCGAACTTTTCGCCGTGGGCGAGAGCCTCGTCCCAGCAGGCCTTGGAGGCTTCATAGACCGGAGCAGGGACGTTGTTCTTATTGATGTTGTTGACGGAGGCGCGGTGCATGCGGATCACGTCAAGGAAGGGCTCGCGATTGATGTACCAGCCGGGGCAGGCGGCTCCGGGCATGGCCTTCGATCCCAAATTAGTTTCGGCGAGACCTTTCTGCGTGGGCTCGGTGGCGGGGACCAGAGGCTGGCAGAGTTCGGCAATGCGCGAAGACTGCAGATAGGCCTCGCCGCACATGATGGCGGTGACGCAGGCTGCGTAGTCGCGTCCAGCGTCGGAGTCGTAGGGCAGACCGGCGGCCATGAGCAGCGCGCCGAGGTTCGCGTAGCCGAGCCCGAGCGGACGATAGTCGTGCGAATTCTTGCCGATCATCTCGGTCGGGTAGCCGGCATTGTCGACCAGAATTTCCTGCGCGGTGATAAGGACGTCGACGGCGTGACGATAGGCGTCGACATCGAATGTGCCGTTAGGAGCGAACTTCAGCAGGTTCAGGCTGGCCAGGTTGCAGGCCGAATCGTCGAGGAACATGTACTCGGAGCAGGGATTGGAAGCATTGATCCGAGAGGTGTTCTTCGAGGTGTGCCAGCGGTTGACAGTGGTATCGAACTGCATGCCGGGATCACCGCAATGCCAAGTGGCATCGGAGATCTTGTAAAGCAAGTCTTTGGCCTTGAAGGTATGCATCGGCCGGCCGTCTTTAACTGCGCGCGTGCTGAAGTCGGTGTCGCGCAGAGCGGCGTACATGAAGTCGTCAGTGACGCGGACGGAGTTGTTGGCGTTCTGGAAGAAGATGGAGCTATAGGCGTCGGAGTCGGGATGCGATCCGTCGTAACCCATGGCAACGAGGGCGTGGGCCTTGGCTTCTTCTTTCTGCTTGCACTCGATGAATTCGACGATGTCGGGGTGGTCAATATTAAGGATGACCATCTTGGCGGCGCGACGGGTCTTGCCGCCGGACTTGATGACGCCGGCGAAGGCGTCGAAACCTTTCATGAAGCTGAGCGGACCGCTGGCGATTCCGCCGCCGCTTAGGCCTTCAGTGGAGGAGCGGAGCGGGGACAGGTTCGTGCCGGTGCCGGATCCCCACTTAAAGAGCATGCCTTCGGTCTTGGCCAGGGTCAGGATCGAATCGAGCGAGTCTTTAACTGAGTTGATGAAGCAGGCGGAGCACTGCGGCGTCTTGTATCCGGTAACGCTGAATTCGATGCGGCCGAGCGCGTGGTTCCAGTGCCAGTTGGTGGCGTCGGAGTTGGGCTCGATGCGGTCGCATCCGACGTTGAACCAGACCGGCGAGTTAAAAGCGGCGTATTGGCGCAGGAGAATGTGAGCGAGTTCATCGTGGAACACGGCGCCATCTTCGGGCGTGGCGAAATAGCCCTGGGCGAGTCCCCAGTCACGGATGGTTTCGGCGACGCGGGTGACGAGCTGGCGAACGCCGGTTTCCCGCTCGGGCGTGCCAATGGTGCCATGCAGATATTTGCTGGCCACGATGTTGGTCGCGGTCATCGACCAGTCTTTGGGAACCTCGACATCCTTTTGCTCAAAGATGATGCCGCCCTGGGCGTCGGTGATCTGGGCGGTGCGGCGCTCCCATTCGAGTTCATCGTAAGGAGAGACGCCGGGCTTGGTAAAGAAACGGCGGAAGGACAGGCCGGGGGCCTTCTTGGTTAAGGTTGTCGGCACTGCGGTGGTGCTCAGGGCTCGCTTCTCAGTCACTTCTGCCATTTTATATTTTCTCCTGCGGAGTCTCTGCTCCGTTGCGCCTACATTGGCCTAATTTCTGTCGCCCCTACGGGGCTGGGCTTAATTTGTTTCATACCCACGGCTTGCGTCGTGTGGCTTGCTCTTGCGCCGCTTCGCGGCTTGAACTTCTACTGCCACGGGTCGATGTGAAAACCAGTTCTCAGTTCCCGGCTCTCAGCATTACAACAACCGCCAGTTCTCAGTCGCTTTCCAGCAACTAAGAGAAGGCCGGAGCTGACTCCGGCCAGCACAAGGAGTTGTCAACTTGTCGTTCCACGGGGGGAAGTCCGGCACGGCCGGAACCGGGGAACGGCCACCGCACGGTTGAGTCTCAGGTCTCAGGCGTCCGGAGACGTCGGGGGCCAAAAAGACGCTGCTATTCTCGGGACGGCGCGAGGTCACCTCGGCCAAGGCGACCGTCCCAAATACGTGCTAAAACACCTCTTGGGATGGCTACAGTACTCCAGCGGGTTGTGGCTGTCAATAGTGAATCCCTATATATTGTATACCAAAGCAATTAGGGGGCGTTGCCGCGCCCGGCTGTCGGGATTTCCACATCAGGCGCTCGCCGTGGGATTGCGGGAAGTCGGCGCGAACGACTGCAAAGGCTGCAAACCAGACGCGCAATTCTCCTCGACGGGCCCCATAGGAACGTAGATGTCTTCGAAAATGTCGCGGCGCTGGATGGTGCGACGGCCATCTGAGAACTCGACCAGGTAGTCACCCGGCTTGCCGCATTGCTCTCGACCAAGAGCATCGATGAAGGTCATGGGTTCGGTGAGTTGCTGCGCCTTAATCAGGAAACGCGTTCGGTACATTTGCCACGTAGCCGTATTCACATTCATCACCCTGGGGGGAGGGAGAGTTTGTTTGTTGGTTAAGTTGAGCGAGCCGCCTCATCCCTCACGCGAAGGATTTCGGCTTTTTGTTGTGGCTGGTGACGTGAATCTACTCTCGATTTGCGGGCGTGGTCAATTCCAAAATTATGGTGCAACGAGGAAAAAGATGCAGATGATCAGTTCCGTTTTGGGAAAATGTGGAGCGCTGCTGAAATGCCGCGCTGGAGCGGCGTTCTGGCGGGAGTTCGAGAGTGAAATAAAGTGACTGAAAAGTTCGCGTCGGAATTTTCACAAGCGGAGCACAGAAAATTCAGAGAAACAGGAGTCAGGAGTTAGTAGTCAGGAGTCAGGAGTCAGAGCAAGCAAAAAAGATAAAGAAAAGCCTCGGATTCGACCGAGGCTTGTGAGAAATCGAAAAACGACTTTAGCGGTGGGCCATCGCCGGTTCCTGATGAGACTTGAACATTTCGAGGCGGCGGTTAATTTCGTCCCAGTTCACGACATTCCACCACGCGGCCAGATAATCGGGGCGGCGATTGTTGTACTTCAGATAGTAAGCGTGCTCCCAAACGTCGTTGCCCATGATGGGGAACATCCCTTGAGAGATTGGATTGTCCTGATTGGCAGTGCTGATGACCTGGAACTCGCCGTTGGATTTGCCTACCAGCCACGCCCAGCCACTGCCGAACTGCTTAGCGCCGGCGTCGTTGAACTTGGCCTGAAAATCCTTAAAGCTGCCGAATGACTTCTGAATGATCTGAGCGATCGCGCCGGTCGGTTCGCCTCCGCCCTGAGGCTTCATGATCTTCCAGAACATGGAATGATTCATATGACCGCCACCGTTGTTCCGGACGGTCGTGCGGATGTCCTCAGGAACTGCGTTCAGATCCCGCAATAACTCTGCGACCGGCTTGGACTGAAGATTGGGATGTTTCTCCAGCGCGGCGTTGAGATTTTTTACATAGGCGCCATGGTGCATATCGTGGTGCAGCTTCATGGTTTGGGCATCAATGGTCGGCTCCAGTGCCGAGTAGTCATAGGGGAGAGCAGGTAATTCATGAGCCATATCGCGTTCTTCCTCCAGATTCTAGAGATGATACCGGTTTACGGGGAGATTCAGGGTGAACTGTACAAGGGTTAGGGTATCAAATTTCGTGCTCGCAAGCGGGGGAGGGCCTTAACGTGGCTTCTGAGGCAAACAGCAAGCCACTCGATTCGGCGCGAGTCATGTCGGCCCTCGCTCGGGATGACAAGTCATTCTATGAACTGTAAGCGCGGCTTAGGCGATCGTATATGCCGGGTGCGTTGAGGCTGCGGCGAACCCGGATGGGCGGTCAGGTTCCGGTTTTCGTTTGAGGCGATATTCTTCGGCTTCCAGAGCTTCGTTTAATTGCTCGACTAGCTCAAGAAGTTTGTCTGGATCCTGCTCACGAGCGGCGGCTTCCGACAATTCTCTCCACGTCTGGGGCTTCTTCATACCTCACCTCATCGGCTGGGAATAGTGAGAAGTAGCAGCAGGAATAGTGCAACCGAGTTGCCAATCCAGAAAATGTAAGCATTGGTTGCAGTTAAGGAATATGTCTCAAAATGCAATGCGGCGGATGGGTAAGAAATACGTGGGAGAAATTGAAGATTCGGCATGGAATGGTTCGTACGTTCCCGGGAACATCTTTCGCCGCTTCGGGTCACGTTTATCCGCTCTACTTACGTCCGAGGAAGCGGATGCGGGAAGTGAAGGAGCGATGGCCGTAGCCGCTGAAGGTGAGGAACTGGGGCGAGTTGATATCGCCGTTCACGGCAATGGGATTGACGGTCCCCGTGATGTTGTCGAAGCCGCCGCGGAGAGCCCAGTAATAGCCGAACGCGTGAAAGCGCTTTTCCAGGTGCACGTTCAAAGAAAAATAAGTCGGGAAGCGGCGTGAACCGGGGGGTTCCACGAGCTGCTGCAGGTCGTTGTAGACGTTGAAGGGGAATCCGTTGCGAGCCTCTGCGGAGTAGGCGAGATCCAGATGATGGATGATCGGCAAACTGAAGAATGGAACAAATCCCCACGACAGAAACCGGTTGGGAGAATCCCAGGGAAACGGACCCGGCAGCTGGGGGCTAAGGAGTGGGTTGTCGACGTTGAAGTCGAGGACCTGATTGGAGCGCGCGCGAGAACGAGTGTAGGAACCGCTGATGACGTAATACTGGTGAAAATTGTGATGCAGTGAAATCTGGAAAGATTGGTAGTGATCGCTGCGAGTATTTTGCAGGAAGTAGCTTCCCGCCGGGAGCCCGTTCAAGGTGTCGTAGACGAAATCACGAGTGCCTTCCCGCTGCATGAACTCAGCTTTTAGAAAAATGGCTTTGGGCAGCTTGCGTTCCACAGCAACGCTCCAGTTCACGAAGCGGGGGGCCTCCAGCGTATTGCGGTCAACCGCGAAGGTGGTGAGCACGGTTGTGGGAACGGCGACAGGCTTGCCTTGATTTGAAAAGAAGGAATCCAGCCGTTCGCCGGCGAAAGGGCGTGCGATCAGGAAGATTGGAGTCGGGTCATAGACAATTCCAATGCCGGCCGAAAGCTTCGTGTTGCCGGAATTGTCCAGGACATAAGTTCCGGCGAGTCGTGGAGAGATCAAGGGATCGCGAACGATTTGGTCCCAGTCGACGCGAAGGCCTGGTTCGACCAGGAAGCGGTCGGTTACTGCCCATTGGTCTTCAATGTAGGCGCTCGCCTCGGAGTTGTAGGTGGTCGCGAGATTTCCGCCCGAAAAGCTTGAATAGCGGGTGCAGGGTGAAGGAACCTGGGTCAGGCAAGCGTCAGCGGTGGCAAGGGTGGTTTGTCCGGGCGCAAGGAATGAGATGGGCCGGCGCCGGAACTGCGCGTCGTAGACCATGCGATCCAGGTCGAGGCCCGTCTTGATGTCATGGCGGCCGTGCCATTGGCGAGGCGGCAAATACAAGTTTAATAAGGCCTGATAACGGCGAGCGTGGGTGCGATCTTCAAGATAGTAGTTGCCGCCGGCGGTGGTGGTGGTCTCAAAATAAGGCGCAGTACCATGCGGCGTCAGCGCGATGTTGTATTGATCGAAGTTGAATCCAGCTTCGAGGAGTTCTCCACCTCCGAAGTAATGCTGGTCTTTGGCGGAAGCCACGTAAACAGATTCGGCATCGGTCGGATTGCTCGGAGCCGGGCTGAAGAGAGACAGGCCGGCGTACTGATCATTTAAGTAGTTGTAGAGGAAACTAGTAGTCAGGATGTTTCGCGAACTCAGGTTGGTTTGAACTTTCGCCAGGTTTCCTGCTTGCCAGAGGTGATCTCTGTCCTGCCCGTCCGGAAGCTGGAGTACGACCAGGTTGTCATACTGACCGTCGAGAGCGTCGAAAAACCACGCTTTCCCTTTTTCGATGGGCCCGGAAAAAGTGAATCGTGGAGTCCACTGGTTGATTGCCAAACCCTTGGTACTTTGGACCGACGGGATGAAGTCAGTCGTAATAAAGCGGTAGTGGTCGTCGCCAATCCCGGTGTTGAGACTTAGAACGCCTGCCGATCCTTTTCCAAACTCGGCAGGTTCGCGACTGGGTTCAACCTCGATCGAGCGAAAAGCGTCGCTGCTGACGTGAACCAGGAGCAATCCATTCGCGGGCTGGGTGACGTTGAATCCATCCAGTAGGGTCAGCGTTTGATACGTCTCGCCTCCGGCGATATGCGGCTGTCCGGAGCTGTCCTGAATCACGCCGGGGATGAAGTTCAGAACATTGCGGTAGTCATGGGTGGCGGGATAGGGAATGTCGATAATGTCCATTCCCGTGAGCTGTTCGTGCGAAGCGACTTGAGCGGGATTGATTTCGGGGGCGGTCTCTTGAACGTTCACCACCTCATGAACTTCCTGCTGGTGGGAGAGCGTGATGTCCAGGTTTGGCGCCGCTTCCGGATGGACGCCGGGCAAGAGGCTCGAGTAGAAGCCGGGCTTCTCAATGCGAAGATCATAGCTTCCGGCGGCTACGCTGGGAAAGGTGCATCGACCGGCGAAATCAGTTTCACAACGCAAGGGGCTGGGCTGCGAGGTGGAGCGTAATTGGACGAAAGCGCCTGGAACCGCTACTCCGTTTTCATCGATGACGGTGACGGTCAGGGAAGAAGCCTGGCTCGAGGGTAGGTGATGCGTTTGGGCCAGGGCGGAAGCGGTTGCGAGCAGAGAAATAGCAAAAACACGTATCGCTTTCCGCATCATGGTTCGCATCTCTAACATTGTCTCGCAATGCTCCCGCCAGCGGTGAGGCCTCGACGCAGTCCGGACAGAGTAGAGCGTGTGATTCCCCTAGGATGAGGTCCTGTTGTATCCAGTGGTACATAGGCTTTCCGGTGGTTGAGCCTCTCGCCGACTTCAAGCAGAATCAGGAGAACGAGTAGCGGGAGTGTTGGATAAGGCAGCGGAGGAAGCTTGAGCACTGGACGAATTGTGCTGATCGCGCTCGTTCTGATGGCCACCAGCGGCGTGGCGGCGGCTAAAGACATTGCTCTGATTGCGAATAAAGAAAATCATCTTGATGGGATGACCGCCCCGGATCTGGTGAAAGTGTGCAAGGGACAAACCAATCGTTGGGCGAACGGCAAGCCAGTAACGCTGGTGATTCGCGATCCCGGCTCCAGTGAAATGAAGCTGGTAGTGCAACGGCTTTATGAGATGCCGATAGATGACGTGATTGCTTTGATTGCGAGCGCCAACCACAATCGGCAAAGTCATCCCGCGATCGTGGTTGTCGACTCTGATGAGGCGTTGGTGAAAAGAGTGGAGACAACGTCGGGATCCGTGGGACTGGTGGATGTGTATGCGATAACCGGTGGTGTGAGCGTGGTAAAGGTGGGTGGGAAACTGCCGCTGGAGCCGGGGTATGTGCTGCACGGAAATTAGGTCAAACGTTATCGGAGATTGAATGCACGGCGCTGAAGCACCGAAAGAAGGAAAACCAAACCCGCGCCGGTATCCGCGATATTCCGCCGACATTCGAGTCTCGGTCCAGGTTTTTCGTCCCAGCGGAACGGTTTCATTATGGGGTCGGTCGAGCGAGTTGGGAGAAGATGGAGTTGGCTGCACGTTGAGCGGTGAAGTTGAGCCCGGAGAAGTGGTCTCGATGGAGTTGTTGCTGCCAACCGCAGGGTATCCGATCAAGTTGCGCGCACTAAGCCGCTACCGCACGGGACTTCGGCATGGATTCGAGTTTCTCGCCTTAACCAACCAGCAGAAAGACGCGCTGCACCGCGTGTGCGAAATGCTCTCCACTGGCGCGTAGATCTCGCAAGTTCCACAATTACCTCAGTAACTTTTGGTGCCCGCGTAGGACCTCTAAGATGTTGATATCACTCTGGATGTTACCGGGGAGGCAGGGATGGGTGAGAAAATCACCCGGCCACCAAAGTCGACTGAGCAGGCGCGCGCGAAGTTTCTACGCGACGCGCTGCACCACAGCACCCCATGGCTGTCGATTCCGCGTTCAGAGGAAATCCCGCAAGAAAACATAAACGGCGACCTTAGCGGCGAGTGGCAGAAGGCGTACCTCGAGGAGTTGATCGAGTGTGCTCCGGAAGCGATCAGCATGCTCGACAATACATGCCGCGTGGTGCGCATTAATACCGAATTCACGCGAGTGTTTGGATACAAGCCGGATGAAGTGGCGGGGAGGCGATTGGACTCGCTGGTGATTCCGCCGGACCGCGCTGCGGAAACACGATGGCTGCAGGAGATGCTGGCCAAGGGGCAGAAAGTGGCGCTCGAGACCAAGCGGCAGAGGAAAGACGGGAGTTTGGTGGATGTGTTCGTTTCGAGCGCGCCGGTAATCATCGGCGGAAAGACAGCGGGAATTTGCGCGGTTTATCGGGATATTTCGGAAGAAAAGAGGAGTCAGGCGCTGACTTCGGCGCTCTTACGAATCGCGGAAAAGGCAAGCTCGGCGGAGGATTTGCAACAGTTTTATGCGGCGATTCATAACATCGTATCGGAGCTGATGTATGCGCGAAATTTGTATATAGCGCTGTATGATCCGGCGACACAATTACTGAATTTTCCGTATTTCGTGGATGAAGAAGACACCAGACCGGCAGCGAAGAAATTGGGCAAAGGGTTGACCGAGTACGTGCTGCGGAGCGGAGAGCCGCTGCTGTGCACTCCGGAAGTTTTCGAGAAGTTGGTGAAAACTGGCGAAGCGGAGCTGATCGGGGCGGCGTCGCTGGATTGGCTGGGGGTGCCGCTGAAAGCTGCCGGGAACACGTTTGGCGTGGTGGTGGTGCAGAGTTACAGCGGGAATGTGCGGTTTGGCGAGACCGAGAAAAATATTCTGATGTTTGTTTCACAACAATTGGCGGCGGCGATCGAGCATAAGAGGAGTGAGGAGGCGCTGCGACGGTCGGAGGCGCGATACCGATCGCTGGTGCAGAGTGCCGTGTATGGAATTTATCGCTGCGGCATGGATGGCAGATTCCTGGACATGAATCCAGCGGTAATTTCCATGCTCGGGTACAACTCCGCCGAGGAAGTTTTTGCGCTCGATCCGAAGGCCGAAGTTTTTGTCGAGCCCAATGAATTGACCAGTTTGATGGCGGAGTTCCAGCGCGGCGCCAGGGTGAACAGCCTCGAGGTGCGATGGAAACGCAAGGACGGAAAGGTCATCACTGTACGGCTCAGCGGAAGGGCGGTGGATAGTCCGGATGAGCCGACGAACGTCTTTGAGATCATCGCGGAAGATGTGACTGAGCAACGAGTGTTGGAGAACCAGTTCCGGCAAGCCCAGAAGATGGAAGCGGTGGGACGGCTGGCAGGTGGCGTGGCCCACGACTTCAATAATTTGCTCACCGTGATCAGCGGGTATACAGAAGTCTTGCTGGAAAATACCGAGCCCCAGGATGCGCTCTATCCGAAGATTCAGGCGATCCATCAAGCGACCGAGCGTGCCACCAGCGTGACGCGACAGCTTCTAGCGTTCAGCCGCAAGCAGATGCTGGAACTGAAGGTGGTAGACGTGAATGGGATCGTGAGCGAGATGGAGCGGCTGTTGAAGCCGTTGATCGGCGAGAACATTGAACTCGAGACAAAACTGGCACGCGACCTGGGGCACACACGGGCGGACGCCGGACAGATCGAGCAAGTGATCATGAACCTGGTGGTGAACTCGAAAGATGCGATGGAGGATGGCGGGAAGATCACAATTGAGACCAGTAACGCGGACATCCGAAAAGAAGAGCTGAGCCGCGAGCATTCTTATATTCAGCCGGGACCATATGTTGTCCTTGCAGTGAAGGACAATGGGCATGGCATGGATCGCGAGACGCAAGCCCGCATCTTCGAACCGTTTTTTACGACGAAGGAAAAAGGAAAAGGCACAGGACTGGGGCTTTCGACGGTGTACGGCATCGTGAAGCAGAGCGGCGGGTACATCCTGGTGGACAGCCAGTCATACGAGGGCACCACGTTCAAGATTTATCTGCCGCGCGTTGAAGAAGCCGCCGAGGTGACCGGTTGCGTGAAGAGCAAGCACGTGGCGAAAGGCGGTTCCGAGACGATACTGCTGGTGGAGGATGAAGAATCCGTACGGCAACTCGTGCGCGAAACGCTGGAAGCGCAGGGATACAAAATTTTCGAAGCGGAAAACGGGGATCAGGCGCTGCGAATTGCGGGTACCCATTCCGAGATCGACATGCTAATCACCGATGTGGTGATGCCTGGAATGAGTGGACGCGAATTGTCGGCACGATTGTGCGCATCGCACCCGCATACGAAACTGCTTTATCTTTCCGGATACACCGAAGACGCGATCGTCCACGAAGGCGTCCTCGAACCCGGAACAGCATTTCTGCAAAAGCCGTTCACTCTGCAAAACCTGGCACGCAAAGTCAGAGAAGTGCTGGGAAGTGGGCGAAGCCCAGCATAATTCGTCCACTCCCGGCAGTTACGACTTCCCTTTATGAAATTTGGCGTCACGCCATCTTCATTGCGGCAGAAGGTTGAAATCCGGAACAAGCGTTCTCAGATTCGGACCTGCTGAGCCAGCCTGCGATCCATTCACATTGGGAGCTTGGAATACGTAGAACTGGTCAGCAGCCACGAATACCTCTCCGTTCGCAACGATACCCGATGGTAAATACAAATTCGTAGCGTAGTCCCACAAGAGTTTGCCGTCTGCGGCATCGAGGGCATAAAACTTCTGGTCACCGCCGCCGAAATACACGACTCCGCTGGCAACCGCGGAGGCGGCATAAACCGGAGCGGGGATGGCAAATTCCCAGCGCAGCGTGCCGCTGTTGGCATCGATCGCGTAAAAGGTGAAGTTGTCGCCGGAACGAGGTTACAGCGCTCGAGAACCAAGCACATTCGATGCCGCCGGCAGCTCGAAAGAAGAACCAGCAGTTGTCAGTTGGTTCTCAGTTCTCAGTCATGGTTCGGCGCCACGGCTGAGTTCTTCGGCCTGGCGCTCGGCGACGCGAGGATAGATGGTGCCCTTGCGGCGGCGAAGGTCTTCGAGAAGGTGGCAGCGAGTCAGCCATAAGCCAGCGGCAGTTGCCGCTCCCCAAGTGAGAGTAATCAAGAACAACGCGTAAAGATCTGCGAGGTGGCTGCCGTAATGCACCTGCATCGCCACTCGGTAACTCAAAACGCCAGCAAAGAGCGCCGTAATGGCCGCCTTTCCCAGTTCTCCCCATTGCAGGCCAGTCGCGGGAACGAGGCTGCGCCGATGAAGCAGGATCGCGATAACGACTGTGTTCGCGAGGATGCCAACGTCCGAGGCAAAGGCGAGGCCCACGGTAGAAAAAGCATGGTAAAGCGCGGCGTACATGGGAATTGACGCGATGGTAATCAGGCTGCTGGCGATCATGGGCGTGAGCGTGTCTCCGGCCGCGTAGAAGGCACGAGCGTAAAGAGCCTGTGCGGACCAGAAGGCGAGAGACAAAGAAAAGATGAAGAAGTAGACGGCGGTGATCCTGGAATCAGAAAAATGGAGATGGCCGCGGCGATAGACGAGATCGATTAAGGGCAAAGCGGCGGCCGCCATAAGGCCGGTCACAAGAAGCGAACTTGCCGAGATGCGATAGATGGATCCATTGACCGTAGCGCGAAACTCGTCCATCCGTTTCTCGCCGAAGAGCCGGGCGAAAAATGGGAGCGAGGCCTGGCCTGTCGCTTGACCGAGAACAGCGATGGGGACCGCGAACAGGCGCTTGGCGTAATTGAGGCGCGTGATGTCGCCCACGCTACCGGACGCGAAATAGCGGAGGATCCAGTCATCGGCCGTGACAAGGGATACGCCGAGCATCAGGGGAATGGACAACTTAACCCATTCCAGAAAAGCCGGATTGCGAATATCGAAAGAGATGTTGTAGCCGGTGCCGATGCGGGCAGCTCCCACCGCATTGATCAGAAATGGGCCGAGAAAGCTGCCGGCCAATGCACCGTAAGCGAGCGAGGCAATGCCCAGACGTCCGGAAAACAGTAAGCCACCGACGATGATCGCGAGGTTATAGAGCAGAGGTCCGAAGGCGGGAAACAGAAAGAGGCGATGGGAGAGCAAAACAGCGGAAACGACACCACCAACATAAAAGAAGATCTGTGCCGGAAGAAGGATGCGGGTGAGGTGCACGCAAAGCTGCATCTGATCCGGCTTGAAACCGCTGAAAAGATGGCGCTCAATTTGTGGAGTGAAAATTTCTGCCAGTACGGTTCCGACTCCCAAGACAACTGTCATCACCGTGATGATGATGGAAAAGGTCTTTTGCGCTTCCTCTTCTTTGTTTTGGGCTAGAAATCGGGTGTAGATAGAAATGAAAGTGATGGAAGCGGTGCCGCCGGCGACCAGGTAATTCAGGAAATCCGGAATCGTGAATCCGGCGACATAAGCATCAGTTTGCGGTCCAACTCCGAAAGCCCATGCGATGTAAGCTTCGCGGACGTAGCCGACTACGCGGGAGAGCATCACCGCTGTGATCATCAGGAGCGTGGCAGAAAACGCGCTGTGCTGATGGGAAGGCCGAAGGAAGCGGAGAGCGCGCGTCAGCATGGTTGGCGATTGGCCAGTGTCGTGGAGTAACTTTGCACGCTCATTCCGGGTCTTTTAGAGCGTACCAGAGGCCATCAGAAACGGCAGCGGTTATCTCGAGTGCGATAGTGACGAATGATGTAAGGCAAGCGGGCGTTCGCCCGAAGAATTTCAATCCATGTGATGGGCCTGGCGCTCTACCGACCAAATATCCTCGGCTTTCTGTTCGGAAGGATAGACGTGCACCATCCATCCAAAGACCTGGGGCAGGAATCGACCGCCAGCCTGGTCGCAAGCTTGCTTGGTCGCGATGGAGCCGCGTAAGCCGAATTGCGTATTTGCGGGCAACAATTTCGCTCCTTCGCCGCGTGGCGGCAGACAGAGGTTCACATGCGCGTGCCACTGGGCAACACTGAGCGGAATGCGGGCGTTGAGTTCATCCTCAGAGAAGTACTTCGGAGCTGTATACATAACGCCAATCAGCTTGTAGTCGTCGCCTTGTTTTTCATAAAGCAGGGATGTCGGATGCTCCGGATTGAAGTGCCGGGCAGCTTCGAAAGCGTAGTGATGGTTGGTGAAGTGATACTGCTTCTGCGGCACGTTGGGCATAAAGATCTTGAAGCCGTCGGCGAGGGCGACGTGATAGTCGCTGTATTTCTCGGCTGCCTTGCGAGCGGCACGCACAACCGCATCGGCCTTTTGCTGATCGCCGGGCTGAGAATCGCGCAGGGCGGTCATCTTCATGTGCGGGCCCATGTCCATGTGGTGACCGGCCATGGACTGCATGGCTGAGTCGCTGCCATCGTCGGACATGCCGGGCATATCGGACATTGGCTTGCTTTGCTGGGCCCAGACCAGTGAAGAAACGAGAAGTGTGATTGCGGCGAATGCGTGTTTGGTCATCAAAAGCCTCGTTATGGTAAACACTGAAGGAACCAGTTTGTTTTCTCAAGAAAAGACGGTTACCGATGATTACTGCCGTACCGTGAGAGGTTTGGCAACCGTAGGGATTGTTCGACTGCATCGTCCCGCGTTTTCAACGCAGGACGATTCGGCTCAGAATGACAGGCACTTTAGGCGTTTGCTGGAACTTTATCTTCGGCAAGCCCGAGGGCGGCAACAACTTTTGCTACGGATTCGTTGCCGGAGCGGATACAGTCGGGCACACCGATTCCGCGGTACCCGTTTCCGGCAAGCGTGAGACCGGGAAGTTGCGCGAGCAGGCTGTCGATGCGCTGCAGGCGTTCCAGATGGCCGACACCGTACTGGGCCATTGCGCCACTCCAACGGTGGACGCGTGCAAAAATCGGTTCGGCGGTAATTCCGAGAATTTCCCGGAGTTCTGCGCGGGCGGCGGCGACAATCTGATCGTCCGGGAAATCCAGAATGCCTCCGTTATTCGCGCCTCCAATGAAGCAGCGTAGCAGAGCGCGGTCGGCAGGTGCACGATGCGGGAACTTGTTGTGGACGAAAGTTGCTGCCAACATCCGCCGGTTCTCACTGCGCGGCACCAGAAAGCCGAATCCGGGCGGCAGAGAGGAGCGGACTCTCACGTCGTAGCCGAGATTGATGGTGATCGAGGAGGTGTAGTCGATCCCACGCAACTCGGAGGCGAGTTGGGAAGATGCGCCCTGGATGATTTCTGCGGCTGCCCGCGCCGGCGTAGCCACGATCACGGCATCGAAGCTCTGCCAGGAATATTCCGATAGGACGTTCCACCCGTTGCCTTGTTTTTCGAGCTTCTGAACTGCGGCGTTGCTTCTTAAGGAATAGGACTGCAAACGAGCGAGTAACGCGTCGACCATCTGCTGCATGCCACCCAAGAGCGAAGTAAACAGCGGCTGCGAGCCACCGGATGGATTGCGCATTTTGCTGCGGGCCGCGAGCATGGCGCGCCCGAGACTGCCGTGCTTGGCTTCCATTTCGGCAAAACGTGGAAGGACGGCGCGGACGCTGAGCTGACTGGCATCACCTCCATACACTCCGGAAAGCAGCGGGTCGGCCAGGCGATCGACCATCTCGGGGCCATAGTGACGTGACACCATCGACGCGACGCTCTCATCGGCTTGGGCTTTGCGCGGCGGATGAAACCATTCCATCGCCATGCGCAGCTTCGTCGAAAAAGAAAACAATGGTGACAGCACGGCGGGAACAATCTTGGTGGGCACCATGAACATCAGGCCGTCGGGAATCGGGATCAATCGTCCTTTTACCAGGATGTAGGTGATGCGATCGGGATCGTTGGAGCCGATGAGCTGATTTGCCAGGCCGATCTGGCGGCACAAGTCGCTGGCCCACGGCTTTTCGGTGAGAAAAGAATCGGGACCGGCTTCGACTTGGCATCCGCCAACCGTCTCGGTGACCAGAACGCCACCGAAACGGGGGCCGGATTCGTAAAGAACGTAATCGAGTGGAGCACCAGCTTTGCGTTTTTGCTCGAGCGCGAAAGCTGCCGCCAGCCCCGAGATGCCGCCGCCGATAATGGCTATTCGTTTCATGCGAAAGTGGCCGCGGTCAGGCGAGATTTTGCAAGATCAGCGAGCGCTTTTGCCAGGAGCGGCGAATCGTTTAATGACTCGGCGCGGAAGAGGCGCATGTTCTGCTTGTCGGCAAATTGATTGAAGCCGATGTCGATATCGTAAAGAACTTCCACGTGATCGCAGAGAAAGCCAATGGGCTGCAGGAACACTCCGCGATGTCCTTTTTGTTTTAAGCCAACAATCGTATCCTCGACCGTCGGGCCGAGCCAGGCGCCTCCAGACATGCCCTGGCTCTGGAAGGCAAACGTCCATTGATCGGGGGCGAGACCGGCTTCACGAGCGACCAGCGAGGCTGTTTCTTTGGCCTGGGCTTCGTAAGGGTCGCCTTCGGTGATTGTCCGCTGGGGGACGCTATGCGCGGTGAAGATGATGGGGAGTTTGCTCCCTATTTCCTGTGAGGCTTTTTGCCATCCGACACTTAGTTTTTCGGCGAAGGCTTTGATCAGTAGCGGGTGGTCGTGCCAGGAGTCGATGAAATCGGTGGAGAACGGAAGATCGTTGCCCAAGGCGGATCGATACAGGCCGACGCTGGTTCGCGAATTCTGCGGAGCGAGACAGATGACCACGGCTCGAGTGATGCGATCGGAAATCATGGCGCTGATCGCGTCGGCAATGTAGGGTTTCCAATTCCGCATGCCGACGTAAACAGGCAGGCCGAGTTGGTTCGCGAGGAGTTTCCCTTGTTTAAGCGTGAACTGGGTCAGGGGAGAGCGGCCGATGAGTCCGTAACGATGTTTGACTTCGTCGACGACTGGTTGCGGGAGGGGACGTCCGCCCGTGACGCGCAGGAGAAAGTCGGGGACTTCGTCGACAGAATCGGGGCTGCCGTGGGCAAGGAGGAGGACGGCGGCCTTGGCCGGATTAGACATTTGCAACCACCCTATTTACTGCCGAGAGCGCCGAGAGAATGAATTCATTCTGAAGATCTTTCAGTCTGCGACGGGTTGTGACGCCAGGCTCGAGGTGCTTGTGGACCTCAATCGCAGCCGCGATGATTTGCCGCGTCACAGAGTCGAGTTTGTCTTTTTCATCCATTGTCTCGGCGAACTCGGCGTGCTCGGCGGTAATCATTCAGTATTCCTGCACAAATTTCGCTAAAGCTTTGACGTTGTCCACAGGGGTTTCTGGCAGGATGCCGTGGCCGAGATTGAAAATATGTCCGGGGCGTTTAGCAGCGCGGCGCAGGATGTCTTCGGCCCGCGATTTAAGTTCCTTCCAGTCAGCAAACAACAAAACCGGGTCCAAATTTCCCTGGACGGCACCTTTGCAGCCGAGACTGCGCCAGCCCTCGTCGAGAGGAATACGCCAGTCAAGTCCGATGACTTCTGCGCCAGTCTCTTGCATGGACGACAATAGGGTAGCGCTCTCGGTACCAAAATAAATGACAGGAGCGCCGGTGCGACGAAGATTCTTCACCAGTTCGGTAGTTCGCGGCAGGACATAACGGCGATAGTCTTCTACGCTGAGACATCCGACCCAGCTATCGAAAACCTGGATGACGTCCGCGCCAGCGGCGACTTGCTCGGCAGCGTATTCGGAAGTGACCGTCACCAGCTTGCGCATGAGTTCGTCCCAGATTTGCGGGGACGAGTACATCATCTTTTTTGTGTGAATGTAGTTGCGCGAGCCGCCGCCCTCGATCATGTAGCTGGCGAGAGTAAAAGGTGCGCCGCAAAAACCAATGACAGGCAGGCGCGGTCCGAAATGCTTGCAAACCTGGCGCACGGCTACGGAGACGTAGCCAAGATCGGCGGCGCGGTCGGTATGCAGGCGGGCAACATCCTCTTTCTGCCGAACTGGCTTCTCGATCACGGGCCCTTCGCCAGCCGAAAAATGAAAGGGCAAGCCCATGACTTCGAGCGGCAGCAGCAGGTCGGCAAAGATGATGGCGGCGTCGACGCCGAGAATCTCGGCGGCCGTGATCGTGACCTCGGCAGCAACTTCAGGTTTTTTGCAGATTTCGATCAGCGAATATTCTTTGCGAACGGCGCGATATTCGGGCATGTAGCGGCCGGCCTGGCGCATAAACCAGACCGGGGTACGGTCGGTGGGCTGTGCCTTGCAGGCTTTCACGAAGCGGGAGTCCGGGGCGGCCATGAACTTGTAAATGTAGCATCTTCTACGCACAGGCGAGTGTGACGGGGATCACCTGAGTAGCGGCCCTTTCCTACGTGTAATGAAAGGTTACGTGAGAGGGGTGATGGTGTGGATGTGGATGAGATCGCCACTCACATTCAGGGTTCCCATGACACTGACTCGGCGATTCTCCCATGACGCGGCGGCCGATTGATCGTCGAGCTCGTAATACCACTTATCGGAGGTGCGTAGGACGTAAGTCGCACCTTCCTTTTGAATGGTGCCGGTAAACGTTTGTGGCTGCGGCTCGACTTCTTTCTGGGCAGGTGAATTCGACTGAGCAGGATTCGAATTAGCGCTGGATGCTAGTGGCTGGGGAGCTTGCATAACCGTCCAGACCACGAGGTCTGAGCTGAAAAGATCGCGGTCGGGAGTCTCGGCTGATGGGGACTGGCCGTAAGCGGCAAGTCCAAGCAGGCAACTGAACGCTATTGTAATTATCAGTGCGGAACGCATGGGATCAAATGAACTGGACTTAGATGTCTGGAGTGGGGCGCGCGAACAAATACTTGCACGTGTGCTTAAGGTTTTTGCGAGCTGTTTCGTCGCGCGCGCCAGGTGCGAGTGCTTGCTACCGAGATTTCTGTAGGAGCCTTAGTAAAGAAAATGAACTTCTGATTACGAGGTACCAAGAAAGTCAGCATCTCGGAGGGTTCAATTCAGCCTATCATCTCTGCAACGAGCAGTAATTCGGAGGTGAGCAGGCATGGCAGCCAACCAGGTGGTGTTGTATTTCGACAAGCAGGAAGACGCTCTTCTTTTTACGCTAGCTGCCAGCAAGGCGATGTCGGCAGACGAACCGGTCCGTGCCAACGAGGCCGGGATCAGGATGGCCCAGGAAATCTGCAAAGCTACCCGGATCACGACCGAGGGGGAACTGAGCGTCGCTGATACCCCAGCGGCGTGAAGTTTAGTCGGACCAGGGGCGCGGCTTGCGGTCCCATCGATGGGGCTTTAGCGATTGAAGCAGAGCAGAATCCAGGGACCCGGCGTCACTGATGGCTGTGTTCTGCCGCACATGATCAGGTTTTCTCATTCCCACAATCGTGGTACTCACATCGGAATTTGAAAGGATGAAGCGCAGAGCCATCTCAGGGAGAGTCATGTTTTTCGGAACCACGGGCTTGAGCTTGTCCACGCGGGCCACCGTGTTCTTCAGGTTCTCGGGACCGAAATAACGGGAGCGCCAATCATCTCCCGGGAACTTGGTTTCAGCGGTCATTTTTCCGCCGAGGCTGCCTTCATCCAAAGGAACTCTGGCGATGATGCCAATATTCAGTTCGCGGCAAACCGGGAACAACTCGTCTTCAGGAGACTGATCGAAGATGTTATAGATGACCTGGACGGCATCGACTAATCCGGTGTGCAGGGCCTTGATACCGTTCTCCGGTTCCCAGCGGTTGAGGCTGAGTCCGAAGAATTTGATCAAACCATCCGCCTTGAGTTTTTCGACAGTGTTGCGGAATTCGGGTTCGTCGGTCCAACTGTCGTCCCATACATGCAACTGGAGGAGATCGATGCTGTCGACGCGAAGCTTCTCGCGAATGAGGTGCGTGTATTTAAACACGTGTTTTGATGGGAAGACGTCCTGGTACTTGTCTTTCGGCGATGCCGGCCATTTGTCGTTCAGGGGCGGGATTTTGGAGGCGGCGTAGAGGCACTTCCTGGAGTTGCGCGCCATCAGGTCGCCAAGCAGGCCATCGCTTTTGCCGTTGCCGTAGGCCCAGGCGGTATCGAAGAAATTGCAGCCGAGATCGACCGCCAGTTGCAAGGAGTCGACGGATTGGCGATCGTCGGCATCGCTCCAGCCGCTCATACCCCAGAGACCCAAGCCAATGTCACTGACTTGCCAACCGGTACGGCCGAATGTGCGGTAGCGCATGGGCAAGAGTGTAACAAGGATGGGATAGTTGCGCCCGAGGGGCGCGTAGGTCAGAGATTCGATGGTTCCCCACGGCTTGCGCCGTGGGCTTCATTCTGGCGCCGCTCCACGCAGTCCCAGGTTAGCTTGCGCAAGGCCTCGTGAACCAACCCACCTCGTAGCTGACTTCAGCAACCTGCTTGTCGGCACGGGTGAAGCCGTGCTCCCCCAGGCGCGTTTGACATCAACCCCGAGCAATTCTTAACATATAAATTCACCTCAGAAGTATTCAGGATGGCGTCGTACCGAGGGTGGGCGTTGTACACCTGACTACCTGCAGCAAAACCTTATGATTACAGTCAAAGAGCTTACCAAGAAGTATGCACGCACCACTGCTGTGGATCATGTCTCGTTTGAAGTGCAAAAGGGGCAAATTGTCGGCTTTCTTGGCCCGAATGGCGCGGGCAAGACAACCACCATGCGCATGTTGACGTGCTTTCTGCCGCCCACGTCGGGATCGGCCATGGTCGCGGGCTTCGATGTGCTCGAACAACCGCTCGAGGTCAAGAAGCGCATCGGCTACCTGCCGGAGACTCCGCCGCTCTATCCGGAGATGGAAACGGGCGAATATCTCACTTTCGTGGGACGGCTTAAAGGCTTGTCGAGCGCCGACGTCAACAAACGCGTGGATTACGTTTGCGAACGGTGTGCGGTCATGGACGTCAAGAACAAGCTTTTGGGCAAGCTGTCGAAAGGTTATCGGCAGCGCGTTGGACTGGCGCAAGCCATCATTCACAATCCTGACGTCCTGATCCTGGACGAACCAACCGCCGGACTTGATCCCAAGCAGATTAACGAGACGCGCGATCTGATTAAGAGTCTCGCTGGCGATCACACAATCATTTTGAGCACGCACATCCTGCCGGAGGTTGAGCAGACCTGCCAGCAGGTGATCATTATTAACAGGGGAAAGCTTGTCGCCACGGATTCGGTGCAGAACCTGCAGGCGCGGGCACGCGGCGCCGAAACGGTTTTGGTCGAGATTGCCAGCCGCAATGGCAGCCTGGATTTGGCGATGGTTCAGAAAAAACTTGAGCAAATTCGTGGCATTCAGCGCGTTCAATATAAAACGAGCCACAACAACCGGAATGTCTTCGAAGTTGAGAGCCAGAAAGGCTTCGTTCGCGGTGATCTGGCGCGGGCTGTAGTGGACGGCGGCTGGGACCTGAATGAATTGCGTCCTGCGGCCATGAGCCTGGAAGAGATCTTCCTGCAATTGACGGGCGGCGAAAAGGCGGCACAAGAAGCCGCGGTAAAGGGAGCGGTGTAATGCGAAACATCTGGACAATCTGGCAGAAGGAACTGCGGAGTTATTTCAGTTCTCCGATCGCCTATCTGCTGCTGACAATGTTCGCGCTGATCTTCGGGTTCTTTTTCTGGAACTCGCTGGGATATTTCGTGCTGATGGGCATGGAATCGCAGATGCGCGGCCAGGCCTTCCCGATGAACCTGAACGAAGAAGTCATTCGACCTTTGCTGTCGAATGTCAGTGTCATTGGATTGTTCTTCATCCCGATGATCACGATGCGGCTGTTCGCGGAAGAGAAGCGCACGGGCACGATCGAACTGCTGGCCACCTCGCCGGTTCGCGACTCCGAAATCATCATTGGCAAATGGCTGGCCGCGGTCACGCTCTACGCGACCATGCTGCTGTTCACGGCGATCAACTTCGCATTCCTTTTCAAGTACGGAAATCCTGATTGGAAGCCACTGGCGATCGGCTATCTGGGGTTACTGCTTCAGGCAGGTGGGCTGTTGGCCATCGGCACGTTTATATCGACCTTGACCAGGAACCAGATCATCGCTGGCGCGGCGACGTTTGGAATTTGCCTGCTGCTATGGGTGCTGGAGTGGGTCAGCGGCTATGAGACGGCGAGCTGGGCAAAGGTGCTGGCGTATATGTCGGTAATCACCCACTTCGAGTCGTTCGCCAAAGGCGTACTGGACATCAAGGACACAATTTTTTATGCAACGCTGATTTTTGTGGGGCTGTTTCTTACATCGCGCTCCATGGAATCGCTGCGCTGGAGGTCGTAAGTGAGTACAGGATTACTGAAAGCTCGACAGACAAAGTACGTCGCATATGCGGCGGTTTACATTCTGGTGGTGCTCACCGCGGTGGTGATCGCCAACTATCTTGCCGACCGCTACAACAAAACTTACGACGCGACGGCCAACAAGCGCTACAGCTTGTCGGAACAGTCCCTGAAGATTGTCCGAGGGTTGAAGCAGCCCGCGACGATTGTTTTTTACGATCAGGGCACGCGGTTCCAGCGTGCAAAAGACATACTCAATGAATATTCGAACGCCTCGCCTAAAGTCACGGTGAAGTATGTCGACCCGGACAAGAATCCGCAGGAAGCACGCGAAGCCGGAATCAAGAATTATGGAACGGCGCTGGTAGAGATTGGCGACCGAAAAGAAGAAGCGAAGAGTATGACGGAGGAGGGTATTACCGGGGCCATCATTCGCGACCTGAAGAACACGACGCGGACGGTTTGCTTCGTACAGGGCAGCGGCGAGCACCGCATTGACGACCAGGATCGCAGCGGATATTCGCGATTCAAGGATCTACTCGGGAAAGAAAACTACGAGACGAAGTCGATTGATCTGTTGCAAAAGGCAGAGATACCGAGCGATTGCACGGTGCTGGTGGTCGGCGGCCCCAGCCGCGATTATCAGCAGCCGCAAGTGGATGCGATCAAGAACTATGTAGAGAACGGCGGACGGGCTCTGCTGATGCTCGACCCTCCTCTCAAGATCGGGCGCTCTGAGATCGCGGACAATGACGCGCTGACCACGCTGCTGCAGAGCTGGGGCGTGACTATGGATAAGGATCTGATTCTGGATCTGAATCCGATCGGGCAGTTGGCCGGCCTGGGGCCGCAAGTCGCGTTGGTCACGAAATATGACTCGCAGCCGATCGTAAGCGGCTTGAAAGGCACGGCCACCGGGTTCCCGTTGTCCCGCTCGATGGACGTAAAGAACGGCGACAAAACCTCGGTCCAGAAGCTATTCGATTCTTCGGAGACCAGCCTGGCGACGAAGAACCTGAGTTCGCCAAGTGTGGATCCGAATGATCCGAAGAACCGCAAAGGACCGATGACGATTGCGGCGGCGGGAACATACAGCACCGGAAAACAGGATTCGCAGGGACGGTTTGTGGTGGTGGGAAGTTCACAGTGGGCCGCAAATTCGTTCATCAATTTCAACGGCAACAGCGACCTGGCGTTGAATACCGTGGATTGGCTGTCGTCGGATGAAGACTTGATTTCGATTCGTCCAAAGGACCGGGATGACCGTCGCGTTACGATGACCAAGTCGCAATTGAACCTGGTTCGCAGCACCAGCCAGTTCATCCTGCCGCTCATCGTAGTGGTAGCGGGGGTTTCGGTGTGGTGGAAGCGGCGTTAGCAGATGAAATTACGCGGACTGATTATCGCGATGGTGGTGTTGTTGGGACTGATGGCGGCCCTGTATTGGTCGAACCGTCATCCCAAGTCCGAGCAAACGGCAGAAGCCTCGGCGGAAGCGCCGGCGCCCAAGATCCTCACGCTGAAAGAGGACGACATTTCCAAGATCGATCTGAAAAGGAAAGATGCCGGCGAGATCGCCTTGGCGAAGAACAATGGCAAATGGCAGATCGATGCGCCGCAGCAACTGAGTGCGGATCAGACGACAGTTTCAACCATGCTGTCGAGCCTTTCCTCGCTCGCTTCCGAGAGATTGGTCGAAGAGAAGGCCAGCGATCTAAGCCCATACGGGCTGAGTGCGCCGCCATTCGAGGCCGACATCACGGAAAAAGATAACAAGACGCAGAAGTTGCTGCTGGGCGACAACACGCCAACCGGCAATGCGGTCTACGCCAAGCTGGAAGGCGACCCGCGGGTGTTCATTGTTTCGACCTACGAGAAAAACAATATCGACAAGGGACTGAACGACCTGCGCGACAAGCGGCTGATCACCGCCGTCCAGGACAAGATCAGCAAAGTCGAACTGATTACGAAGAAGCAAGACATTGAATTCGGACGGAATAAAGATGAATGGCAGATCATCAAGCCAAAACCGTTACGCGCGGACGGCACGCAGGTTGAGGATTTGGTCCGCAATCTGACCGATGCGAAGATGGAATTGGGGCCGACCAACGATCCGAAGAAAACTGTCGCTGCGTTTGCGTCGGCTACACCGGTCGCGACGGCGAAAGTGACGGACGAGTCAGGCACCCAGGAACTGCAGGTCCGCAAGAACAAAGATGATTATTATGCGAAGTCGAGCGTTGTCAACGGTGTTTACAAGGTGCCCAGCACGGTAGGCACTGGCTTGGATAAGACCCTCGATGATTTTCGCAGTAAGAAGCTGTTTGATTTCGGGTTCAGTGATCCGAGCAAAATCGAGATCGACGACGGGTCCAAGAAATATTTCATGACCCATGGCGGCGAGGACTGGTGGAACGGAAGCAGCCAGAAACTGGACTTGATCAGCGCGCAAGAAGTCGTCGATAAGGTGCGCGATCTTTCGGCAACGAAGTTTGTCGATTCAGGGTTCACCCAGCCCTCGATTGAGATGACTATCACTTCCAGTGACAATAAACAGGTCGAAAAATTGCTTCTGGCGAAGAGCGGCGACAACTATATCGCGAAGCGGGACGGCGAGCCGTCGTTGTACGAGGTAAGTGCGAGCATGGTCAGCGAATTGGAAAAGGCTGTCGAGAATCTGAAGCCGGCGGCCCCGTCGAATCCTGCAAAGCTGCCCAAGTAATCAGCCGAAGTGCTGAAAATGTTTCCAGAATTCAGGCCACGGCTGGCGCGGACCACCGCACACGAAAATATCAGGATGGTCCTGACTTTCCTCGTTCTTAACGCCCTCAGAATTTCCGTTGTGGCCCGCCAAGCGGCATGATGTGAAGATTTTATCGGCGTCTTCGCGATCCCAGCCAATAACAATGAGCGCAGAAGGCGGATTGCGTGGATAACTGCGCAGCCAGGCGGAGTTGGTTCCGCTGATTGGTGGCGGCAGATGATACGCGGGACCGAGGATCTCAATCGCTCCCTGCTCGCCGTAATTGCTGACCAGAACGCCGACGTTGTCGCGCTGCTCCGGCGGAAGCGAATCGCGAATGTCGGCCACCGTTTTGACCAGTTCGTTCCAGCCGATTTCTTCCCGAAGATCGCCGTTGATGCTGAGCGCGTATTGTTTGAGCGGCCCGCCGGAAGTAAGCGGAACAAGCACTGCGATCATGAAAGCCCCGTAACCAGCGAGACCGATGAAAAAGATGGCTTCGAGGGTTCTTTGCCAGGTTACGGACAAGGATGCCAGCCAGCGCTCACCAACTATCGCGCCCATCGCCATCAACATGGGATAGGCGGCGGCAAGATAGTATCCACGGCCTTTCCCCACAATGTAGAGAGCGAGCGGAATCAGGTACATCCATCCGAGCATGCGATAACGTTCGTTGCGCAGGTAAGCGATGAGACCGGCGATCCAAAGCGGAGCTGAGAATAGATTTGTGCAGCCGACGAACTGATCTTTGAGGAAGCCGTTAGCCCGTCCTTGGCGGACATCGCGCGCATGAATGTGCTGAAGGAAATGAAGGGAAATCATGCCGTGCTTGATCTGCCATAAGAGATTTGGAAGAAATATCAGCAAGGCCAGGGCGGCACCGGCCCATAGCCAGCCGCTCGCGAGATAGCGCCGAGCCTGGGTCAACAGCACGCCTCCGACAACACCTGCGACGAAGAAGGCCGTCGTGTACTTGGTCATGAGGCCCATGCCGACCATGGCGCCGATTGCAAGCCACCAGCGCGGGTTATCGGTCTTCAGCAGGCGAATGACAAAGTAGGCAATCAGCACCCACCACAGATTGTCGAAGCTCGTGTATTGAAATTCGGTGCCTTCGAAGATCGGAACGCCGGAAAGCGCGACGGCGAGAGCAGCCGTGATCTGAGCGAGGCGCCCGCCGCCGAGTTGGCTAACCATGAGACCGGTGAGCACAATCACGGACGCCTGTGCAAGCACCGAAAAGAGTCTGAGGCCGGCTAGCGACACGCCGAAAATCGCGAGACCGATGTGTTCAACGAAAGGAGTAAACGGAGGGTAGGCGACGAATCCCCAGTCAAGATGACGGGCGTCGCTGAGGACCTGAAGTTCGTCACGATGGAAGCCGTAGCGATTGTTGGTCAGCAGGTGAAGCAGCGCGATGGCGGCCGCAATCGCGAGGAGGATGTAGGTGTTGCTGCGAACGTCGGCTTCGGTATTGTTCTGGTGCATTGTGGTTTTGATGGCTCTTATTTATATGCTGCCGAAGAAGAAGGTTCAACGTGAGGAGTGAGTCCGCGAAGATAGACAGTGCCGCTTTAACCACGGAGGGCACAGGGGAACACACTAAGAGCTCTTAATTGCAAAGGGCGCAAAAGATGGCGCGAAGTGCGGCGAGATGGTTCTAATCGATCAAATGCACGCGTCAGATGAAAGCACTGTTTAGGATGCAGTGTTGAGGAAGGCTTCCAGTGCGCCGCGGTCTTCCGGAAGCATCTTCGCGAATATGATGCCATTGCCGACCTGCGGGTCCGAGGTGACTACGGTGGCGGCGATGGGGATCGTGGTCTCTCCGATCTGAAGTTTGAGATCGAGCGTAGTTCCGACGGGAAAAGGAAAAATGGATTCGATGTAACAACCACCCAGGCTCAGGTCCGTGCTGGCCACATGAATCGAGCTGGCGGCGCCATCGGCGCGGATTTCGACCGGGACGTGCAGCTTGAGCCGCGGATATCTGCGCCGCTCTTTGACCTCGACTGACATATTGGTATCAAGATCATGGTGCAGCGAAGTTGGTGCAGTGGTATGTGATCACAATCACTTTCGGACTGTGGCGCGATAGCGAAGGTAACGAATCTGCTGGTTACCGGTTCACTTGCCCAGAGGTGGTACCATCGTAGCCATTTTCCGGGAGCGACGGTTCAATGCACTGGACCCAAGTCTACGATCCGCTTGGCCATTGGTGGCTGTCGACTCTAGTTGCGGCGCTTCCCATCGTCGTTCTCTTTGGCCTGCTAGCTGGATTCCACGTGAAGCCGCATTGGTGTGCGGCAGCAAGTGCGCTGACCGCGATCGGCGTAGCGGTCGGGTTCTTCGGAATGCCTCCGGCTTTGGCGGCGACGAGCTTCGTGTATGGCGTTGCCTTCGGCTTGCTGAAGATTGCCTGGATTGTGCTGGCCGCCGTATATCTCTACGACATCTCCGTTGTGACCGGGCAATTCGAAATCATGAAAGAGTCGATCGCGGGAATTACCGCGGACCGCCGGCTGCAGGTTTTACTGGTGGCATTTTGCTTCGGCGCTTTTATTGAAGGCGCGGCAGGATTCGGCGCGCCAGTGGCTATTGCCGGAGCTTTCATGATTGGGCTTGGCTTTCGGCCGTTTCATGCCGCCGCGTTGAATCTAATCGCCAACACCGCACCGGTGGCCTGGGGTGCGATTGGAACGCCAGTCCACACGCTGGCCGCCGTGACTGCGCTTCCGGAATCGGACTTGAGCGCGATGATTGGCCGCATCCTGCCGTGGACGGCTGTCATCGTGCCGTTTTGGCTGGTGCGGACGATGGTAGGTTGGAGAGAGACGTTCGAGGTTCTGCCGGCGATTTTGGCAGTCGGCATTTCGTTTTCTGCTACACAATTTTTCTGGTCGAATTATGTCGACAGCAATCTAGTCGACATCATGGCGGGCGTGATTTCGATCGTGGTGCTGGTGATCTTCCTGCAGGTCTGGAAACCGAGAAGGATCTGGCGTTTCGATTATGACCAAGAAGGCGCAGCGCTGCCTCCCCCGCAAGACGAGATCGTCGATCAATTCGGAGCGGAATGGCGGCCGCGCGATTTTGATGGAAATCTTAAGCCGCGGTCCTATTCCGCCGGTCAAATTCTTAGGGCGTGGATGCCGTTCGCAGTTCTCTCACTCTTTGTACTGCTATGGGGGCTCCCTTTAATCAAGTTGGCGATGAATCGGGCCACTACGCCCGCATTTCGCGTGGTCCTCCCGGACGGTGGAGTGCGCCCCGGACCGCCGGGTTGGGACTTTCCTTATCTTCATAATGCGGTGTTTCGCGCCGCACCGGTGGTGGCGAAGCCCACAGCGGAGGCAGCACGATACGATTTCAACTGGCTCTCGGCAACCGGAACAGCGTGTTTTCTGGCGGCGATCGTTTCCGGGCTCCTGCTCGGCGTGAGCCCCATCAAGCTGGCGAGAATTTTCTGGCGAACACTGGTGCGCATGCGGTTAGCGATGGTGGCTATTTCGTTCATGCTCGGACTTGGCTACGTAACGCGCTATTCGGGCCTCGACGCTGTGCTCGGATTGGCATTCACGCGAACAGGCTGGCTGTATCCGTTCTTTGGGACGTTCTTAGGATGGCTCGGAGTGGCACTGACCGGCAGCGATACCTCATCCAATGCACTGTTTGGAAGTTTGCAGCGAATCACTTCGCAGCAACTGGGGATCGATCCGGTGCTGATGTGCGCGGCGAACAGCGCCGGAGGAGTGATGGGCAAGATGGTTGATGCGCAATCGATCACCATCGCGACTGCAGCCACCGAACAAGTTGGGAATGAAGGAATTATTTTCCGGTTTGTGTTCTGGCACTCTGTGGCGCTCGGCGCGCTTGTCGGCTTGATTGTGACTCTGTACGCATACGCTTTCAGAGTTGGCGTGCCGCACGGATTGCAGTTTGTGAAATGAGCAGATTCGGCCTGATACAATGGGACAGCCGCACATCGACGCCGGAGAGGTGGCCGAGTGGCTGAAGGCGGCGGTTTGCTAAACCGTTATACGGGCCAAAACCTGTATCGAGGGTTCGAATCCCTCCCTCTCCGCCAGATTGAAGCAAAGCCTTGATTGCCTAGCCTTTCGTAGATCAGCAGTTCTCATTTACATCAGGCCTTTAAATCACTTGCACGCGCGGTTTAGGTGTCACGAAGGTGTCATTTAAGGCGATTTCGAGCTTCTGCATTGCAGCCTGCGCCTGGTCGCTCGCAGTTTTGATATAGCACTTCTGCGTTACTGCAACGTTCGAGTGGCGCAAGATCGCCTGAATGGTCAGATCGTCTACACCAAGCCGGTGCAGGTTTGTTGCGAGTCCTCGTCTGAACGCGTGCCATCCGCGCCACTCGGGAAGGATTTTGTTGCGGTCGTAATCGTGCCCTGTATCGGAATTGTGTTCGTTTTTGGGCTTGCTGCACTGACCACAAACGTCAAGAGCGGGAAGAATCTGACGGCGCAAGATGCTATCCGGGTCGAGCGGCTTTCCAGCACCATTCGGGAACACAGGGCCAGAAATCGGATTGTGCTGTGCCTTGCGATGGGCGGCAAGCTTCGCCGCAAGTTTCGGAATGATAGGAACAGCAGCGCGGCTCTTTTTGCTCTTCGGGTCGGTCGCGATTCCATTCCAGATGGAGCGAGCGATCAGGAACTCGCCGTCCTTGTAATTCTCCCAGAACATACCTCGCAGTTCGCCACGGCGCACGCCTGTAAACGCCGCAGTTGCCAGCATCGTTGACGCAGGTTCGGGGACACCCGCGAGCATGATTTGAACCTCCTCAAGGCTGTACGCATGTGTATCTTCGGCTTCGCGTGTTTTGGGCAAAGACGTTTCACGCACAGGGTTTGCCCCTTCGTAATAGCCTTGCTGGTCTGCGAGCCGGAAAATACCCGAAAGAAAACTCTTGATGTGCTGCATTGAGTGCGAATTGAATCTGTCTGTCTGTGCCATCGCGTCTAGGACCGATTGCATGTGTCGCGTTCGAACGTCACGAGTCCAGAGGCTAGCGCAGAACGGTTTGAGCGCGGTCCACAGAATTTTGTAACCGCGATAGGTGGAAGGGCGTGTCCGTTGCTCGATGCGAGGCAAGTAAACGGACTCTACAAAGTCTGTGAACTTAACTGCTGTCTCAGGCATTAGTGTCGGCTTATTAATCTTCGCGAGAAAATTCTTTGCCTCATCGCGTGCTTGCTGTTTGGTCATATCAGCCACAGAGCCAAGCTGCTTCGCTAAGCGCTTGCGCTGTAGCTGCCCGTCGATTACGCGGGAATCTGAATATCGGAGATACCAGACTCCGCTTTTCTTGTAGATCGTGCCGGACTGCTCACGTCGCCGTTTCATTTTTTCCTAATCTCCTTTCTGATCGTGATCCTGGTGAGTTTTGATTTCTTCGCTCGCCATACCTTATTTCGCTCTTTGTTGGCGTAACGCTCACATCCCTCTTCGGTGCAGATGATCTGAGATTTCCTGTCTTTGAGGAAAAATCGTGCACATTCGGGATTTGAGCATCTAGCCAGCCGTTTTGCGTTGTGAATTACCATGCGGCCCGCTATGGCTCGAATATTGTCTTGTCTCGGAATGAACTTTCCGGCGTTGTGGAAAATCAGCCAAGCGTTGCGATCATCAAGCGGCGGTTCAAACCATTCACCAAGGATTGAATTCACCTCTCCTCGATCGACTTCTCTTTGCTGTAGATGCTCCCTTTCTGCATGGTCCCAAAGCTTTCGCAACTGATCTCTGAACCGCAATAACCAATCGCCTGATTTATCCAAGACGCCGTGCACACCGTAACCGCTAGCCAGAGTCCATTCCTTAAACGCAGCAATCGCCTCAGGAGAGCCGTCTAGGTTCGCGATTGCTAGTACAACAGGGAGGGCCTCTTCGAGCGTTTTTGCCTCGACGATGTCTGCCAACTCTGTTTCCTCCTCCAATGAGATCTTCGCTGTCTCCCAGCTCGGCACGGCAGGGTGGAGCACCAAGAAAGCGACCCTTTCCAATACGTTGCGACGTGATGCCTTCATGTCGTTTCCTTGCGCGAGATTTTCTTGCGTGATGCCATGATGTCTTATTAGTATCACACTGTGTAATACATGGCAAGCACATGAGAAAGGAGTCGGATGAAGCAAAATTTAAGCCCTCGGGAATACGCTTTGAAGCACGGTTTGTCCCTTCAAGCCGTGTACATCCGAATTTGGCTCAACAAGGTTGCTGCCTCAAAAACGGGGAGATTTTGGGTCATTGAGGATGATGCGGCCAACTATTCAGGGAAAGGAAAATGACCGACGCTTTTGAAATTATTGAGGCTCGCGAACTGGCCCGACGTTGGTCCGTTCCGGAATCTTGGGTACGCAATCACTCGAGACAAGGCTTTGCGAACGATCCCATTCCTTACGTGAAGCTTGGCCGTTACACCCGTTACGAATGGACGTCGCCACAACTGAGGGACTGGTGGTCTCGCCGCAGATCTGGCAAGGACAAATGACAACATTCTTGTTTTCCACGGTTCAGTGCTGTCATGTCGTCATTCAGGTTTACGACCACGGGATTGAGCGGTGAAGACCCGGCTTGGAATCGTAGAGGTGGCTAAATGCTTGGGTTCTGCTGGTCGTCAAAATTTTACATGAACCCAGCCAGGACTCGGCAGACCGACATATCTGTGTGAGGTCCTGCAAATCCGTAGGCGCGGCATTTGGGCCGGAAGGAATAAAGTGTGTTCGACAGAAGAATTGTCATTCGAGCAGCGACTGACTTCATTGAGGACCAAAATGTTACGCACTATTTCACCCTTACCTATCCGACGCGCCGAAGCTGGGAGGCCCGTTACAAAGCCTTTCATGAATGGATAGACGGTATTGAATGGCTGCAACGTCAGCCGTTGGGTTGGTTTCGAGCAGACGAGATGCTTCGATTTTCTGGTCTCGGATTTCCGGAAATTCCTGAGCACCATCATGGACTGCTGGTTGGCACTCCTCATCTTTGCTGCCGTACTGCTGAGAACACTTGGAGACACTTTGGGGATGCACGCGTGGAACCCTATGAGCGGAACGGTGGGGCAGTACCGTATTGTCTGAAGCAATGCTTCAGCAAGTGTGGGGACTGGGATTTCGGTGGAAAAGCGCTGAAACCTTACGACCACGCAACTCGATACACGAAATGACGCATTTTCAGAGCTTGTGAGAGGCACGTGACGCATGAGACGCGTGAGAGGCTGGCAACAAGAGACCAGAGCCTGTAACGGCTGCGGAGCGCAATTCTACCCGAAGCGTTATTGGCAATTGCACTGCAGCCATCGTTGCCGTCAACGTGCATATGTTCAGCGGCAATGCGAAACTATAGTCTGGTACTACGGTGCGTAGAGTCGATGGCACGCAAAAAATGTTGAGAAATGTTAAGGTTCGACCGAGTTATGCCTAGCGTTCGTGCGAGCCATCTAGTGCGCTGTTTACGTGCTCTTGCGAGGGATGCCAAGCTGAACGCAAAGCAGCGACTAAGAGCGTGCGAGCTCTTAATGTTGATCGATCCTACTGTGGGATTCAATCGTGGGGCAGAACACCCAAAGCCAAGCACAGACGCCACCTTGCGGGCATTCCTTGATGCGGCTGGTCCCGAGAACTCAGCCCCAAGGTCTTAGCGACCCAAAACGCGAGAAACCGCAAAGCATTCCGGGGGATTCTCGGGGGGACCATCTTTAAGTGTTCATGGGTGCAGTGATATAAACAATTCTCGTGATAGTGTCATCCTAAAGTCGTTACCGCTTCCAACCTGCATTCTTAAAGTGGGAAGTGGTCTCGAACGTGCGAGAGGGAGGTGATTCGAGCTATGGTCAGATCTCACGATTGGTTCGCGATCGGCGCACTGATATTGCTGCTACTCGGTTTGTACTGCCGTTTCTTTGTACCAGCCGTGAAATTTACAGTGCAATGGCATGGTATCGGTTATTTATTTCCTCTCGCCTCCGCATTCGTACTTTTTGCGACTTCTACTGCCTTTTCTCCACTCTATATTCTCTTTGGGTGATTGATTACCGTCAGAGTTTGGCAATGTGGCATTTTGGACTGACAACGGTCGGCCTTCTGTTACTTGTCGCGTCGTTCTGGGGTCTCTCGCAGGCTCTTCGCGGAAGCCAGGCGAAGATTGCCCTCGCACACTCCGCACTTGCCTGGGCCCAAATCGCTTCTATTCCGATACTGGTCGTTGCTCAAATGATATTCCTGGTTAACTTTTGTTGGCGCAGTTAGCACTCACCTGAAGAGTCGCTAAAACCGGCAGAACCTTAATTCCATTAGAGCAGCCGTTGACATTACTGATGTTTTTGTCTGGTGGGCTGCAAAAACTTGAGACGCTCCACAGAAATGCCGAACCGAAATCGAGAGAAACGCGCTGACGGCCTTGAGTCCCTATTGGAGTACATCAGCCATTATGCCCTTCCAGAACTCTTGGAAGCTAGAAGTGAGAGCAGCTCGCGAATCGTGCATCCGGATTCGAGCAGCGCGATCATGTCTTCCGGCGAAAGCCCGACGATTTCGCCAAGCCGTACGATCTTCTCGACCGCTGTGTTGAATAACTCGGTTTCGCGTGGCGTCCATTGTTGTATCGAATCCAGCATTGCCCACCTCACCAGAATGTTCTACAGCGTAGCGGCAAAACAATGTCACCGCTGTGATCCAGGTCACCGTTGATGTTGGGCGGCTGTAGCTTCGCGAACGACTAGGGTGCGCCCTAGTGTCGTGCTTGTTTACAAGCGATTAGGTTATCGTCATGGTGCTGGCAATCTTACTCGTCATTTTCTTCGCCGCCTTTTTGTGGCTGTTATCGGACCATCTGGCTGATGAGGGCTAACAACTGCGCCGCCGAGTCACGTCGACAGAGGCTGCCAATGACTGCCGAACGTCTCCACGAGATCGTGGTCGGTCAAAGCGCTACCGTATGGGACCGCAAGGATGAATTGCACTCTCGTCATGGTTGCTGGTCTGACAATCTCCCGACGTTCACATCCACGCGTCAGTTGGGCGCGCTTGCCTGTGTTCTGGGTGACCTTCCAAGTAGGCTCCATAGGACTAGGGTATTCCCTAGTGTCAAGATTCATTACAACGCGAGTACATTCTGGGTATGGACAACAAAGAAGAGTATCGGCTGCTAAATCGACACAAGCTACACCTCGGCCTATATGCCCGCATTGCAGAGAGCCTAGATACGACCGCCAGTTACGTCTCGCTCGTAGCTGCCGGTAGACGGCGGAGTCAGAAAATAAAACGGGCACTGATTCAGGAGCTACGGCGGATTGAGAAGGTTCACTAGCGATCAGGCATTTTTGTGGCCTATAATGACCCAGCAGCCGAGATGCAATCATGTCCGCGCGGTGCTGCTTTCGCATTCGTACGCACTCGCTGCTCCAGTTGTATCTGCCCCGCTTCATCCACCACGCAGTACCAACTGTTGCGAATCGGACCTTCCGCGTTTAGTCGCGAGTTCTCAGCGATCCGTTGGTATGCGCGATCTGAAGTTGGAAATGGAGCGGTGTCGTAAGGCAAAGATAAAATTGGATGGTAGAGGCAGTGAACCGGGAGACCGGGTCGCTGGCGAATCGCGATCACCCGTGAATTGAGTCATAGGGCCTCCCCCTAGAATCGAGGCCGGCTTGAAAGTGCCCACCGGGACGTTGCCGCGCGGGACTTGGTGACAATAAACATCCCGTATTGCTACCCACGTGGACAGTCAAGTCTGAAGCAGCGGCTTCCAGCAGATCATCTTTACTGCTATAAGGGCTGTCCTGCACGGCAATGGGGCTAATTCGCAGAACTCGCACGTTTTTGCTGCGGACGCAAAGCCACGCGTTTGACTTCCAGTAATTCCTTCCGGTCTAGTTGACCTTCAATCAAGCCACAATTCAGGCAAACGATAATTTCGGGGAATGCGAACACGTTCTCATTTAAGGTATGCGGGAAATGAAGGTTGATTTCACTCCGGAGTTTTTGTTGATCTTCTGACTTGCACGAACGACAAGGCATAACTTTCACCTCGTATCCATCTTTCACCTGCTATAAAGCAGGCGCTGTGACGTGCGTCGAGCGGGCGCTGTGACCTGCATCACGAAGCCCTGAGTAAGTGCGCGAGCTTCTCGCTTTAGTAGTTACAGTGGATTTGTGGGCTAGCGAGCATATGCTTTGGGTCGCTTGTGCAGCCATGGGGCCGTGTTGCCGCGCTTAGTCCCCGGCGACTACCGAGGCCGACAGCAGCCCCAAATGCTTTCGCACTGGTGGCCTCGCGCTCTGGATTCAGTCCGCTTTTCTCGGCAGCACTGTCATTTTTGCAGTTACACAATCCGGCCAGTCAGGCTAGCTTTCTATTGGACTTTACGATGCGACAGTTCGTCATGCATCCCTGATCAAGAATTGGAAGGATTTGTATGAAGTGCGTGACGCGAGATGAAGAAATCTATGATCTTTGCCATCAGATCAGCAAGGAGAAAGATTCGGATAAGCTGTTGGCACTCGTCCAGCAGCTAACGCAGCTTCTCGCTGAAGAGCAGGACGATATCAAGGCGAAAATTAGAGCAAACAGTAGCAAAACTTGAGCACGCCAACTGCGCGACTAACGAATCGCCCTGTAGCCAAGTAATGTAGTGTGAATACGTCTCACCTCACAATTCGTGTGAGATGTAACTCCTTTGTTTACGCCAAAGTTCCTAAATTCAAATAATTAAAGTTTATGCAGAGTTTTCACACTGCGGGCTTGGTAGCGACTTGCCTTTCAAGATTTCGACCCGCCCCCTTGCTAATCCTTCCAAAGGCGTGACTTCAAAAACTCAGATTGGGTGCCAAGCCGTCTCTACCCGAATTGGCATATCGTTCTTGACAGCAATGCCGAGCAGTGAGGGCGGCTCAATTTTGAAATCGGACATCTTTGCCGGAATCATCCCCGACAGATGTACGATTTTTCCTTGTGTTGTCCTCTGAAACGGGACTTGCTTGTACTGGGCGGTCTGGCCCCCAAATTCAACTTCGAGGTCGGCACGGATGGTAGAGGATTCCAGTTCTGATTCTGGCACCTTCGTGCGAACACTCACCATAGGAAACTGTGCCCCGCGAGTAGCCTGAATCATGTGCAGGTCACGATTGCTATCCCCAGAATCAAATGATTTTACCGGAACGGCAATCAGAAAATCGCATTGCCCATCGTTGCAAGTGCCTTTACCCCGCGCTGCATGGCTGACACCCACCGTGTCATGCAGTGGATGCGACACCTGATAGCTTAATGTGCTCTGCTCCAGCACCCACTGACTTGTGCTGGTGGCGAATAGAGGAAGTAGCAGTAGCAAAACTGTGGCCAGCGTTTTTTGCATCGTTCTCAGAATTTGAATGCCACCGCCGCAAACGCCGCACCATAGGCACTTGCAGTTACGATTGCGACCGGGCCATGAGCCTGCGCTATCCCATGAACGTGTTCGCCTTTACTCTTTTGATCGAATGCCATCGCCCCTAAGATCGGCGTCAGCACCATCCCGGGTCCGTGAACCCAGGCCAAAGCCTTATGCAGGCGAATCTGACCTCGCGTTCTGGTTTCAGGTACTCTCGGAGCGCGAATTGCGAAGTATGCCGCACTGAAGTAAAGACCCGCCGTTACCCCCCCCAGTGCGGCATGCAGATCGCGCGTATTGTTGCTGGTACTTCGACCACCGGCTCCAAAGGCTGAAACCACAGTCGCGGCCATCGGAAACAAGGTGATGAACCCCAGCCTCTGATGGATTTTCAGCATGTGTGTGCGTTTATCGAGCAATGCCTGTTCTTTCGGATTAGCTTTAGTTTGCTCTGGAGTGAACCCGAGGTCACTTAATGAAGGCTTACTGCTCGATGGCGCGTTGGGCAGATTCTGTTGTTGTGTCTGATCTGGCTTTTGCTGAGTTGGCTGCTCGGTTGCCTGATCCTGAGGGCTTGGTCCCATTGGTGCTACTGTTTGCGCGAGGGACGCACACGAAAGCACAAACGTGAGAACTGGCAGTAACACGGCATAGCGAGTGTTGTTCATTATCTCTTCCGCACAATGTTCGTTTCGAGAAAATCGGGTTAATCGAACAAGTGAGCGGCTTTTCTGAGTACGATGCTGTCTCTACATGTTTTCGCTGCCGTATTCGGCAAAAAATATTAGTAAATCCAGAGGGGCTGCGCAGCAAAAATACCATCTAGATTACCTTACTTCTCGGACCTAGTATCACTCTATTTCTCCAAATTTAATGTGCGCGTATGCGCCGCTCGAGGAGAACCGGCGGCGGGCGTTCTCACTCACCACCAAAGCCCCTGGAAGCATCACCTGCACGACTCAAAGTGACAAAGGTCACTGACACCACTCTCTAGCTCGGCACATCATTCGTGAAGGTGTCTCCAGTTTCGTACTTGGTCTTCCCTCAAAGGTGAGGGGGTGTCCTGGCGAGGAGAAGCGGACACTAGCCTTTCCCCGGTAGAGAGCCGCTGTCTTGGGGAGAAAAACACAGGCAGCGGCTTTCTTGTTGATTCCGGTATTTCCCACGACTAAAATCTCGTGATTCCCCAGTAAGAGTTAGTGCGCGTATGCCCGCCCGAAGGGGAAACGTGGCGGGCATTTTTGCAGTTTATGGAACGAACCCTCAAAGAACACATTTCATCTCTGGAAAACCGCATTGAGCAACTCAATGCTGAGATGATGGAGAAACACCGCACTCAAGAGCAGATAAACGAGATTGAAAGCGAGTTGCGTGCAGCCACCCTCGCACGAAACCGATCGTCCATTTGAATGTAATTGAACAGTCAACGGTGCAAGCTGTCAAATTGGATTCCGGATGCAATTAACGCACGGTACAATCATCTCAGAACAGTGAAAAAACAGTGGCGGGACGAATCCAGAACCTAAAACCTTGGCCTAAAGGTGTGAGCGGAAACCCAAAGGGCAGACCTAAGGACGATTTTTCCGCCGAATTGGCTCGGGCAGTTTTTGAAAACAACGCAGAGGCGATCTACTACGCAATGGTAAGAAGGCTTATAAAGGGCGACGCGCGGGCCTTCAAGATACTGGCAGAAAGAGGCTACGGTAAGGTAAAGGAACACGTCGGGGCGAGACCCAGTTCTACTGAGATAACGGTGCGTTTTGAGAAGCCACAACGCAGGATAGTTTCGCAGATGAGCGAAGCCGAACTTACGGCGCGAATAGAAGAGCTTAAAAAGTAGCTTGGACTTCGAGATGCACTTCTCGGAGAGTAATGGTCGTGGCTGCCACACTCACCATCGCAAGTGTCAACCCTGATCCGACGATCCGCCTGCTTAAGTGGCACCTTCGCGACACCTCGGAACGCAGGCAATTGACTCCAGAGGACTTCCCGCGTATAGCGGTTAGGTAAACCAGCGCCTGGTGCGTGATGACATCGTTAGGTAGGGGACTTTTTTGGTGCGAAGAGGTATCTGATTTTGTGGCTATAGTAAACGAGCACATTTTTCTTGCGGAATACAGTCACCAACATTGTGGCCGCAATGCCGCGCGGGTCTAAACTGGCAGGCGAAAATATCCAGCAGTGAGTTTGGACAATAGGGTGCTTGAAGTCTTTAGGAGAAAGTTGGCGTCGCATCTGTCTGTTACGGTGTGCGGTTGTGGTTGAAGATTAACGACGCGAGGTGCGGTGAGCTACAACGAGCAAGAGACAAGATTTTTTCTCATCGACCCCCTTCTGCGCACAAAGGGGTACGACGACTGGCAGCGAATTAGGATGGAGACTCCCGCGCCCGTGGAACCCACCGGCCCAAAAGGGCGACGGCGCAAAGGATCGGGACGCACGGACTACCTTTTGTGCGTTCAATGTGGCTCGATGCCTAAACCCCTGCCCGTGGCCGTCCTCGAAGCAAAAAAGGCGTCCGAAGATCCTCTCAAGGGAATGCAGCAGGCCAAGGGGTATTCCGACTGCAAGCGCTTCGATGTGAAATATATCTTTGCGACTAACGGGCATCTGTATGGTGAGTACGATCTAACGACAAAGTTGCAGGGCGGCACCTGGCCTTTCGCAGACTTCCCTCCACACATCGACCTGACCGCCCGCTATGCCAAGGATACGGGTATCAATGTCACGACGCCCGAGGCTGCAATTCTCTTCCAGCAGGACAGCCCTGCATGGTCCAAGGCTCGCTATTATCAGGACGCGGCCATTAGGGCGGCTTTTGAGAAGATCATCCAATGCCACCAGCACGAAGAAGCGCCCCGCGTTCTGCTTTCAATGGCCACAGGTGCCGGAAAAACAATCATCGCCACCAATCTCCTTTGGCGATTGAGCCAAGCTGGTCAGCTACCTAAGCCCGCCCTCTTCCTCTGTGACCGGGACGAATTGCGAGAGCAAGCATACGAAAAGCTACATGCGGCATTTGGCGACAACGCCCGAATTGTTAAAACCGAGAACGGCAAAAACGCCGCGCAGAATGCCCGAGTCCACATAGCCACCTATCAGACTCTTGGCATTGATGACCAATCGGAAGGTAAGGACTTCGCTAGTTTTCTTACGGAGAACTACGGCACGGACGCCTTCAGCATCATCATTATTGACGAGTGCCATCGTTCCGCATGGGGTAAGTGGTCTGAGGTCCTCAAACGAAATCCGAACGCAATTCATCTTGGCCTCACCGCTACTCCTCGAAAGCTGCACGAAGATAAGGATGCCCCCGCTGATGATCAGGAGATCAGCGCCAACAACCTCCGCTACTTCGGCGAGCCTGTGTACGAGTACACACTCATCCAAGCGCAGGAAGACGGCTATCTTGCCGCCTGCGAAATCGTGAAACGCAAAGCGAGCATTGACAATCGGATTTTCACCAAAGAAGAGATTCTCAGAGCGGGCGTCAAAGACATTCGCACAGGCAAGCCGCTCACAGCCGATGACCTACCAAAGGACGAGTACACCGGCAAGGACTTCGATGATGAATTGTTCATTGAATTGCGCACCCCGGCCATGTGTCAGGATCTCTTCCAGTTGCTTTGCCAAAATGGAGGACCGGAACAAAAAGTCATCATCTTCTGTACACGCGAGATTCATGCCGACCGCGTCGTGCAGCAGATGAATAATCTCTATGTCCGTTGGTGCAAGGAAAAGGGACAGGAACCCAAGGATTACTACGCGTTCAAGTGTATGTCTGGCACCAACAATGGCGCAGATATGATCGAGCCGATGCGCGGCTCTGGCGAACGCGCCTTCATCGCCTGCACGGTTGATCTGCTCGAAGCCGGGGTAGATATTGAGCGGCTCAATGCCGTTGCGTTTTTCCGTTATCTGAAATCGTCCATCAAGTTCTATCAAATGGTCGGCCGGGGAACGCGCATCCATGAGGAGACCCAGAAATACAAGTTTTGGCTCTACGACTACACCGGCGTCACCAATCTATTCGGCACGGAGTTTATCAGCCGTCCACCCCGGCCTCCTGCCAAACCCGGTCCCGATGACGGCGGCGATGGAGGCGATGGCGCAGGGGGTGACAGCGACGATGGCCCATCCGTGGGCCAAATCGGTGGCCAGCCGGTCATCATCAACCCCGAGGGACGGTTTATCCTCTGCCAGCGCGATGGACGCGAAGTGCCCGTGCCCATCGATGAGTACCGGCGAGACATGATCCAGCGGGTTCTTGCCGAGGCTCACAACCTAAGCGATTTTCGCTCTCTGTGGATTGAGACGCAACGACGAAGGCAACTTATCGAGCATCTGCTTGGGGCCGACCTCAACCCGGAGACGATTCGCGAAATTGACCAGATGAGGGAGTTCGACCTCTTCGACTTCTTCGGCCATCACGGCTATAGGGCGCGAGCCTTGCGGCAGCAGGAACGCGGCGAACTCTATATCCGCAGCAATGAAGGTTGGTTTGCTAGCATGACCCCGAACGCGGCTACCGTATTGCGGTGCTTCGGGAATCAATTCTCGTTCGGTGGAACTGATGCGCTCGAAACCACGGCTCTATGGGATGTGCCGGAGATCAGAAGGGCAGGTGGAATGAATGCACTGCGAAGCATTGGCTCTCCTGCACAGATCATGCTCGATGCCAAAGGAAGGTTGTTTGGCATATGAGAACAAATTTGGGCGCTGTATGTACTGATATTTCGTATGGAGTAACTACGTCTGCAGCGGACAATCGGTTTGGCCCACGACTACTCCGAATTACAGATATTGGGGCTAATGGCGTTGACTGGGATAGAGTGCCGGGGTGCTTCATATCGGAGGTTGAAAGAAGAAAATCTGCTCTAGAAGATGGCGACATCGTTATTGCACGTACTGGCGGAACCGTCGGCAAGAGCTTCTTGGTTGAGAATCCGCCGAACTCTGTCTTTGCCTCCTACCTGATTCGTCTAAAACCCAATCGAACTGTCGTGTTGCCTGAATACTTGAATCTCTTTCTCGGGAGTGCTTCATATTGGAACCAATTGCGTGCAGCAGCTATGGGCGCAGCACAGCCAAATGTAAATTCCACTACGCTATCAGCAATTGAAATCAATGTTCCTTCAACTGAAGAACAAGCGTTAATGATCTCCCCACTGAAAGCGCAATTGGCCAGTATTGAAAAGGCCAGCCGTGCAGCCGAGGCACAGCTCCTTGAGGTTTCACAACTTGCCAACGCTTTCGTCGAGCATAGCCTAACGGCGGAAGTAACAACTCAAAGAAACATTGGTGATGTACTTGACGAAGTCAAACAAGGGATTGGCAAAACATGGAATGAATTCCCTGTGCTTGGAGCTACTCGTGACGGCTTGGCCGCCGCCAAGGAACCGCCCGGCAAACACGCGGTGAAGTACAAGCCTGCTTTTCACGGTACCGTCTTCTACAATCCGATGCGTATCATGATCGGCTCCATCGCGTTTGTTGATGATGACGATGAGCCTGGGATTACCAGCCCTGACTACGTTGTATTGAGAGGGCGTGAAGGAGCCGTTGATTCACGCTGGTTCTACTACTGGCTACGCTCGCCCCTTGGGATACAGTGCATCAACACGCTTGCAAGAGGCGCGGTGCGCGAGAGGATGCTATTCAACAGGTTAGCCGGGGGAACGATTGAGTTGCCCAGCTATTCCGCCCAGCAAAAGGCCTCTTTGGCGTTGAAGGAGTTGAAGTGCCTTCGCGCAGCAGTCCAAAAGAATTTGGAAGAGATCAACTCGCTCTCTGAAAAGATACTCGCACAAGCGTTTGAGGATTGAAATGGCTCGGCAGAAGAACAAAGCGAAGACACCAAAGAGAATTGGCTCGACGCAATCCCTCTCGGCCTTTGTAAAGAGCATCTGCGATGTGATGCGTCGCTCGAATTGCGCGAGCGCCCTGCAATACGTTCCCGAACTGACATGGATTCTCTTCCTGCGGATTCTGGACGCTAAGGAGGCTCGCGACAAGGAGGAGGCTGAGGCCGTGGGCGCGGAATTCGCGCCCGCCCTGCAGAGTCCGTATCGCTGGCAGGATTGGGCTGCTCCACACTCCGACAAGTTCGATCATCCGAAGACGGATGAGGGTAAGCCTTACGGCTGGAAGCGTGCCGCTCTCTTCGCCGCCGGGGATGGCAAGCTCTTCGAGTTCATTAATAGCAAGCTGTTGCCCATGCTGCATGGACTCGACATCGACGCCCGCACTGGCCTGCCCAACCCAACGGCGACGCCCAAGCAGCGCATTATCGGCCGCATAATGACTGCTGTAGAAAAGGTGCGGGTAGATAGCGAGACCAATCTCCGCGACATTCTGGACAAGGTTCATGAAATCCATATTGACCACGTCGATGACACGCACTTCTTCACCCTCTCGCAGGTTTATGAAGACCTCCTGCTGAAGATGGGCGAGAAGAACTCGGATGGCGGTCAGTTTTTCACGCCTCGTGAAGTGATTCGGGCGATGGTGCACACAGTCGATCCGTGCCTTGGGCAGAAGATCTATGACCCAGGCTGCGGCACTGGTGGATTCTTAGCCGTAGCCTACGAGCACATTGCGAGAAAGATGGGCCGGACTCCACTAAGCACGGACATTGACACGCTGAAGCACGAAACATTTTTCGGCAGGGAAAAAGAGAACCTGGTCTTCCCGATTGCTTTGGCCAATCTGGTGCTGCACGGCATTGACCAGCCAAACCTCTGGCACGGTAACACGCTAACAGGCCGCTCCACTTACGATGCTTTATTTGTTAATGCCCCACAGACCTTCGATGTCATCCTCACCAATCCCCCCTTTGGTGGCAAAGAGGGCAAGGATGCACAAAAGAACTTTGCCTTTGAGACTAGTTCCACACAGGTTCTATTTGTACAGCACATTCTGAAGGAGATTTCGGAAGCCGGGACCTGTGCAATTGTTCTGGATGAGGGACTCCTGTTCCGAACGAACGAGAGTGCCTTCGTCGAGACCAAGAGGAAGCTTACGGAAGAATGTGCTCTGTGGTGCATCATTAGTTTGCCAAATGCTGTTTTTTCGACCGCCGGTGCAGGCGTGAAAACCAATCTTCTCTTTTTCTCAAAGGTCGGCAAGACAGAAAAGATCTGGTATTACGATTTGTCGTATGTGAAGGTAGGCAAGAAGACGCCCCTAACGCTGGCGCACTTCGGCTTCAGCAGAGAAGGCAAAATTCTGGAAGACGATTCGCTCCCGGCGACGCTGACGGCGGATTGGAGAGCCGATGAGGCGAATGCAGGCAAGCCGTTTCCGAGCTATGCACGGATGCTTGCCGACCGCGGTACGCAGAATGGCGAAAGTCGATATTCGTGGACCGTTGATTTCGCCGAGAAGAGGAAGCAGGCCAAGGCCGAGATGCTGCCGCTGCAAGAAGAGGCCGCAAAGATTCGTGAGGTCATCGTTGACCTAAAAGTGCAACTGAGAGAGTTGAAGCGGTCCGGCGCGGCAACGGCGAACGTCGATGAGACCGAAACGGCGATTGCAGAAAAGCAAAAATCCGCTCGTGAACTTGAAGCCAAGGCGGCTGAGATCGACGCCGCAACCTTCGACCTGAAAGCCGTGAACCCGAACGCGGTCATCAAGAGAGATGACCGCACACCCGAACAGATTATCCAGAGCATCGAAGACGGAGGGAAAATCATCAGCGACGCATTAGCCCAGTTGCGGGTTCTGTTGAAACAGCGATCCCCTGAGAGCGCAAGTTCGTTTGCCGGGTCTTCAACTTCCGAATCAATCCGCATGTCCCTTTTGGAGGAATCAATAAGTACCGGCAGGATCAAAGATTAATGATTATGGCAGGTCGATTCGCAAGCCTTCCCTCGCGACAAACGATACCAGGGGGTACCTGCTAGGTAGTCTCAGTTGTCTGCTGAGCCGCCTGAACCCACAAATGAGGTTACTACTGTGATTAATGGGGGCTTCCGGTCTCGTGGCCAGTTGTTGATTTAGCAACGAAGGGAAACGACACAATCGGGAAGCTCCGCCCGCAACCTTATACCGGAATCAGGATGGACGTCTTTCCCCCGGAAAAGACGGGCATTCCCAGGCCGCAAGCCTGCAGCTCGTCGTGCGAATAACAGCCGCTAAGGTTGATTACTGGGCAGCCTGAGACAATCCGCTGACACGCCCATTTTTCGCCAGTTGGCGCGTTAATCTTACGTGTTGCTTCGACTCTAATGGTGCGCTCCTCTGGACCAGTACAACGTGGCCCGGAATGCCCCCTCCGCCATCTGGGTCGCGAGCGACAATGAATCCAGCTTCCCTTGCAGCGGCAACGGTTACAATCGCTATTTTCTTATCTGGGAAGCGATCAGCGATAAGTGAGAGATTTGTCTCATTGAGAATGAAACAAGATACTTCGTTCAAGCTATCAAGGAACGCTATTGAGGACGGTCGCTCCGTGCCGTCGTCGTTCTTAGTGCACCAACTTCGATCGACCAAAACTCGTACAATTTCAATGTCGCCCGCGAGAGCGCAATCGTCTTCAAAGGGCATCGGCAATAGACTGCTCTTACAGACGTACTAACCACCCCAGGTAACCATTTAGATCAGATTGTGCATCTGTACCTTCGGAGAATTCGCAGTCGTCAAGCAGTTGCCCTTTTTCCAGTTTTGCGACGACCGTTTTGGCACTCGCAAATATCGTGAACTCTACTTCGCGACTCCCAACAGTCCACTTAAGACCGATGCCACTACCAGATAGAGGATAGAGGACCGGTGTGGGCAGTGTCTTTATGTTGATGAGCGAAAGTATCGTCCTAACTTGGGTGGAGGCCCGCTCAGAAATCCTGAGATCACCTACTCCGATTAAATTCCTTCCTGAATCTTGCAGATCGTGAAGTTGCGAAAGAGCTGAATAAAGCCATGGGGCGGTATCCGATAGAGAAGCAGGCACCAACTCACTCGTGGCGGCTTTAACCGCATGAACTGAGTCGACGTGCTGAAATGCTGGGGTCGCTGTCAAGGGTGTCATTTTATCCCCCAAAATGAGTGCATCGCCGGAGTGGTCATATCTCTGAAGCTTGTGACGACCGCGATGTGTCCTGCGTCCAAGGCGTTCAAAATGGCAGGCAGAGAAGATCCGGAAGGTTTGATTGTCGCTGTGAGCGCAAACTGAATGATCTCATTGCTGTCGATACGACGTATCCCGGGCTGAACGACAGCCTGCAAGCGCCCCGACTTGTTCGGTAGGTCGTATGCAGTCATAAACGAAATCATTTGCGAAGTGCGAAGCTGGCCAACATCTACTCCTGCCCAAACTCGGAAAATACGCGAAGCGTCCTCAAACGTTTTCCATTCCCGTCCCCGAACGAGGTGATTTATGTAGGTAACCTCACACTGAAATGGTTCGGGAGTTTGCAACTTCTCGCTGCGCAGGAAGTCAAGAAAAGCATTCCAATCTCGCTCGAACAAGGGGCGCAGGTTTTCGTAGTGCTCGTACTCAGGAGTTTCCAGCGTTTGACGCCAATTCCGGATGAACGCGTTCCGCTGGACTTGAAGAAGTTGATTGCCACTTTTGTCGAGAAGCAGAGCTCTGATTGGAATGTCAACATTCTCACTTGGAGATAGCCGCAACTCGACCTCACCCGCCGCAGCTTTTACTTCAGTCTTTGGATACAGATCCCTGACTCGATTCCACAAGAGACCAAAGTGTAGAACTGACCAACCTGGGAGAGGGGCAAATACCACACCCAAAGCTGTCTCAGCGACAGGAGGGCGGTCGAAATCGACGATTCTTTTCATTGCAACGGCTTTCTCAAGGGGCACCATCACGAGGAAAACCTACGGGAGTCTAAAGCTCTCGCCACGACTGTGGACATTGGTAATCCGACAAGAGCGGCTGGCTGACGTACCAAGCAAGCCTCCATTGTTGTGGACGCAATAGTTTAGATGCAATTACGAGATATCGTCGGTTAATATATTTACATCCCACTGCGAGACTGTCAATATATTAGCAATGACTTGGCTGACTGAACTTGGCGAGCAGATACGGCAAGCGCGTGAGAAAGCGAAACTCAGCCAAGCTGAGCTAGCAAAGAATCTCAGTGTCTCTCGCGGCCAGTTGAGCAATTACGAGAATGGAAAGTGTCCACCAAATGTGAACGTGGTGACTGAATTGGCCGCGGCGCTCAACACGGAATTCCTCGTTCGTGGATATCGTATTGGCCTAAATGGAGCGGAACACCGTACACCAATTTCGGTCCCCCACCAACTTTGCCTTGAATTTGATGTTGATCATCGCTTTCCTTCGGCTACCGTTACAATCAGGCCGACATCAGATGCTATTCTGATTAGCGCCGTCGTTCCTCGCCGCAATCCATAATCCTTTTTTGTCATTCGCGCAGCTTGCCGAGGCACGCTGGGTCAAAACCACTTATCCGTTATATGCACCCACGTCGTACCGATACGAAGCCCACCGTGATGATTAGCTACAGTCATCAGGATAGCGGCCAGATGGAACAGATTAAGCAGGCCTTAGTGAAAGCGGGTTTCGATGTTCTCGTTGATAAAGACAAATTCTCTCTTTCTCATTCCACGCTACCGGAAATGAATCGCCTAGTGGACGCTGCCAACTTGCTCGTGGTGCTGCTCTCCCCGGACTCTATCGCAAGCAAGCCAGTGCAGCACGAACTTAAGCGCGGACTGAAGCGTGAACAGATCGAGCACCGAAAAATAGTATTTGCCGCTAAAGTCAGATCCTTCTCTAGGCGTATTCCGGGCTGGCCTGAAGATCGGTTGTGGATAAGCCTTTACCCCGATTTCAAGAAGCCATTCAAGCGACTTGTGCGGAATCTTCGCCGCGCGGCTCTGTCTGTGGTGCCGTTGGCTCAGACATCTCCAACGACCGAAGAGCTGGCAAAGGAAGCCGAAAGATTGCTGGAGGAAGATGGAATAAGAGTACGCGGCAATATGATCTTTTACTCTCGGTTCGGATCAGCAGTAGCAGATGATCCATCGCGTCGAATCATCGCGCTTCCTACTTCTAATGTTGATTTCGCTGGTCCAGCTTTTTTCTGCATGTATCAGGGTTGGACGCTGTTCTGGCACTTTCCGAAAACAGTGTTGTCGTTCCGCGCTGTCAGTTATCTTGCTGAAGAGCTGTTGCTGGCTAAAACGCTCCTAGATATTAAGATGGTTGCTACTGGACCAGGAAAAGACCTCTGGTTGCGAGACCTTGCACGCCTAGCCAAGCGTAACGCATCCTTGATGGATGTAGTTCTCTCCCCTCACGCGATTTCGCAGGCCCATTATGCCCGTCACAACTTGGCTTTTCTCAAATGGCCAAAGCAGAAGCCTTTTCTGGTTTATGACAAGACGAGAGTAGATTCACCTTGGCATTCGCTACCAACATTTTTCGCGCCGAATACTCGGACAATGGGAGACCTGCATACTGTTCTTCGCCTCTTGAAATCTGTGATTCGAGTGGAAGTCCCTCGATTACACATACCTTCTTATCAGTGGCCCTCGCTAAGCTTGGGTTCAAAATTTTCGCAGCGCAAGAAAAGGTGACACTTTAGGTGTCATTTAGCGTGAATATGAGAGCTATTCTGTACGACTTGCAGATATGAGCGGTGTGCTAAATTGCTGAATACGAAAGGCAGGCAGTCGGGCCAAGGCTTTGCTAAACCGTTATACGGGCCAAAACCTGTATCGAGGGTTCGAATCCCTCCCTCTCCGCCAGACCTATTTCACTCAATGACTTTGCTCCGCTTCGCCCGTTTCACCCGTCCTGCCCATCCAAGTGCTAGGTGTCCCGAAGGTGTCCCGAAACGCTCAATGAGGAGACACAACCGCCAACGAGGCGTTTTCTATAGTCCGTAAAATACAATTACGGAAGCAACTCCGGTTCATGGCCGCAAAACGCACGACGTTACGCAGGGTGCCGGCAAAGGTTATCGCCACGGTCGGTACTACAAAGGCGGTGAAAAAACAATTCCTTTCGCTTCGCAAGGAAGTAGCACTGGGGGTCGCCGATCTGCTCAAAGCGGAGGGAATGACTTGTCAGGTTACGCAAGATGGACTTGTTGCGCTCGTGGGCACCTTATCACATTACACGGAAGTGCCAGCCAGAAACGCGAGCAGGTCGCGTATGGTGCAGCCGGAATCAAGTAGCGCGATCATGTCCTCGGGCGTTATTCCCGCGCTTTCACCGAAGCGGACGACCTTTTGTACTGCTTGGTTGAGCAACTCGGATTCGCGAGCATTCCATTCTTGAGTTGAGTCGAGCATGTGCCCACCCCCACACTGGTGAGTGCAGAATACACACTCTGTGTGGCTATCCGTCGAGTGCGTTTCCACATCACGAAGCCGACCCAGTCTTCCAAGGAATCTGCGCGGAACACTCAGCGGTTCATGGACGGGAACTAGGACGCTTAACCGGCTGCCCGTTCAGATAATTTCTCCGAGCCGAACGGAACGCGAGCATGGATTGTCGTTCCCCCCAACGGCTTCGATTCAATCGCAATCGCTCCGTTCACTAGGCGGACTCGTTCCAGCATGCTCGTAAGACCCAGGCCCCGACCCTTCTTTGCAGCCTCTACATTGAACCCAATACCAAAATCCATGATCGTGAGATGAATCTCGTCTGATTCCTCGTCGAGTTGCACTTCTATCCGTTTCCCCCCGCTGTGCTTGGCCGCATTGTGCAGAGCCTCCTGTAAGACTCGAAAAAGGCAAAGCCCGATTTCTTGCGGAAGAATGCTTCGCACATCCAATCTACAGTTGATCTGCAATCCCTGCCGCTCGCCGAATTCGTTGCACCAGTTTTTCATACCCGCAACAGCACCCAGATATTCCAATTGAGAGGAGTGCAGATCATGCGATAAGGCTTGCACATCAATCGAAATCTCAGCCGTATGTTTTCGAAGTTTCGAGAGACGTTGCTGGATTTCAGACGGATCGTTTTGCAGTTGTTCAAGCTCGATTGCCAACAATGCGAGGCGTTGGCTGATGTCATCGTGAAGCTCCCTGGCGATCCGAGTGCGTTCTTTCTCCTGTGCTGCAACCAGCTTTCGGGTCATGTCTGAGAGTGCTTCTTCGGCGAGCTTGCTATCAGTGACGTCGATGCAAGAGCCTATGTAACCAGCAAACGAGCCATCTTTATGCAACCTTGGCACGCCGATGGCGAGAATCCAGCGATATTGTCCGTCGTGTCTGCGCAAACGACATTCTTTCCTAAAAGGTTGGCGCTGATCGAACCCCCGACAATAAACATCATGACATTGTGGGTAGTCGTCAGGATGAACAACTCCGGCCAGACCGTTCACAAGAAGGTCGGTCTCCGAGAGGCCGGTGAAGTCCAGCCAAAGCTGATTGAAATAAGTGGGCCTTTTGTCCAATCCTGACATCCAGATCATCACCGGCGCGTTGTTTGCTACTAGACGAAACCGCTCTTCGCTCTCGCGTACTGTCTCTTCAGCCAGTTTGCGATAAGTGATGTCCACTGCCACCCCAAGCATGCGCCGGGGATCGCCATTGGGCGCGTAAAGAAATTTTCCACTGGCCGCAACCCAGCGCACAGCTCCGTCTGCGCGTATCACGCGAAATTCTGCGAAATAAGGGCTTCGGCCCTCTCTGGCGGCGGCAACGGCTTTCCGAACGAGTTCTCGATCTTCCGGATGTACGAAGCGGCGAAAGTCCTCGGCGTACCCTGAGTAGCTGTCCGCTGGGATTCCTAACATCGTTTCGAGGTCACCGAACCACTGGCTTCGTCCGCTTTGAACCTCCCAATCCCATCCTACCGATTTTCCAGCTTCCACTGCCAGACGAAGTCGGTCGTAGGTAAGGACGAGCTCGGCTTCCGCCTTCCTTCGTCTCGCCTGCTGCAAAACCAAGCCGCCAATCAGCAACGCCTCCAATAAGATCAGAGAGATGCCGCCAATGATGTACCACTTGTAGGATTCCCAGACCGTGGGCTGCCGATTCAGCACGATGCTGCCAGGAGGAAGATCCTTTTCGTTCATCCCCCAGCGCTTGAGTGCATCCCAATCGAACATGTAGGCATTTACACCTTTCACCTCGGGGATGTCGCGCGGCTTGGCCCCTTTGAGTATTCTCAGCGCCATGCCTCCGGCCACCTTCCCTTGCTCGCTGAGGCTGGAAAGATAGCCCCCAACTTCTCCGTGATTCAGGTAGACATCGTACAAGGCAAAGACTGGGGCATTCGCTGCGCCGACAACCATAGGTCCCAATTCATTTGATTTGAAGCCAGTTCCTGCCGCATCTCGGCCTACCGAGGTGAGGAGGACAACGGTATTGCTTGGCATGTGCTTCAGGTGATCGAGGAGATCAGGCATAGCCAGATCTGTAAGATACGAAATGTCGACACGACCTTCGTAGTCCTTCAGCTCATCCTTGACGTTCGCCAGCTGTTCTCGGTCAATGGGAGCAACGCCCCCTACCACGACAACGCTCTTTGTGCCGGGCAGGAGTCGCAATGCTGCTCCCACGGTCTCCGCGGGCGCGATATCATTTTCCACACCTGTAAAATCGGAATCTACCAGGGACGTCCCGGGCGCACCTAGAGTAGGCAGACAGAAAACAATCGGAACGCCGGGAAAAGTTCTCTCGTGTACCTCTTGCATAAATTTTAACGGCGAGGGCCCGACCGTGATAATCACATCTAATTTGCGATTCTGGTATTTGCGAATGTAGGAATCGCGGAGTTCCTGCTGGACGGCCGGATCGGGGAACAACGATGTATCCATGTACTCAGCGTAGAAGTCAAGATGATAGGGTGAATCATTCAACCCAGCTTGGATTGCCTGATTGATGATACTGATTCCTGGATAGGTGGAATTTACTTCGTTCAGAATCAGAATCCTTCGTATTTCCTTTGTGGGTGCGGCTGCCGTTGAGTGGGGCAGGACAATGGCGGCAAGAAGCGCAAGCGGAACCCAAGAATAACGCGCCTCTTGTCTTCTTCGGCATTGTTGTCCAGATATGTGGCTGCGCGTGCATGGGTAACGCACGACAGTATTGTGATCCTCGGTCAACAGCACACTCCTCCGGGACGCAGCCAAACTACTCCAGTAAAGGCTCCGATTCAAGATGTCAGAAAGATCCGGATGTCCGAAGCTCGTAAAATTGACTTTGACGCTTAGCGAAGGTGCAACACCGTATCACTTCTCTCGGCTGGAATGTAATGCACACATACACACGATGGTTACAGCCAAGGTAGCTGACCGACAGGAGGATCGCTCCAAGGAACAGGCCAAAATGATCCCCATTGCCACGAATCCTCCAATCGCACCCAGAGAGACCACTACGATAGGAACCGCTATGCCACGCCCAAGAAGCAGCGGCTTGAGGGCATTGTCCATCAAGCCGACCAGGGCACACCAAATCAGAAACATGACTGCCTTGGTTGCACCTGTTACCGCAAAAATCGCACCCAGAAAGACCACTACATGGTCCGATGTGATTAACTTTTACAAAGCCACAAAAAAGAAGAACTCAGCCGCTACGCAGCGTGAGCTATTATGCGATCGATAATGCCAATGCCCGCCCTCGCGCTGTGCCAGTTTGAGAACGGGCTTTGAGGTTGCTTTCTATTGACTCCAGTGTGCAGCTCTGGATCGGTAGTTGCGAACTGTCAGAGTTGACAGTTCTAAATCAGCAATACCAATCTGGCAACCTACTTTCCTTCACTAGTGTCTCCAGCCCGCGTTCGGGTGACAAACCGAAGGCGGGCATTTTTAGTACTCGGCACCGGCGCGATAAGAGTCCATCTACTCGTCTGCTCTGCAGCCCTAACGCGATTTCAGCTATCGGTTACGATTTGTTGAGGTCCTTGTCTTTCGAATACTTGGTGCCTTTGCCCGTGAGCTCCAGCGCTAATCCCTTGTCCGTCATTTGATACATCCAGACACCGTCAGAAACCGACGCTGCGCCTTCCATGGATCCTCCTTTTTCTGGGCTCGTTTTGGCGGCCGCCGATGTCTGCCCTCCAAACTCCCAGCCGGAGTTAACAAAGTCATCAAACGCCTTTTTATTTTCAAACACGAAGATGACACTGAACTTTTTGACTCCAAAGCCAAGGCCGGCCTGGAGCTCGAACATCTTCATGAAGGTTTCAGATTTTGTCTGGTTGTTGATGGCTACACCTTCGCCATTGCCCGAGCCACCAAATAGAATCTTGACACCTGTATTGCTAAAAACTGCGTACCCGAAAGCGTTTTGGACGGCGGCTATGGCCGAGGGTTCTGCCTTGTAGAGGCGCGCCAGCGTTTCCTGAGACATTTGGCGGATCTCTGATCTCTCCTTCTCCTTGTCTGCTTCGTCGTCTGCGACTGCAAGTGAGGCTATCGCGAGCAGGCAAACAAGGGCGATCAGAAATCGTTTGATTTTCATGGGAGCTCCCTCCTTTAATTTCGTTTTACACGGGGTTTGAAGAAATACTCCGCCAATGAACTTTGCACGGGCCGGGAGATTCAAAAGCAAGAGTCTCCAGAATGCTACTCGCGTAGCGACCTACTTTGTACCTGTTGAAAGTGTCAGTTTGATGGTGTATGGCGCCTAGAACGCCCGCTGATTTTACTTGTCTTTGATCTAGTCTCAATGGTTATCAATTTCCCGAAGCTCTGAATAAATTCACAAACAGCGAGCTTGCAACGCGCACGGGATTATCCGAGAAAACAATTCGCGCAGCGAGGAAGAATAGAACGCGAATTCACGCGAAAACGGCAGCGAGACTAACTTGGTATGCGCGGATGCTGCACGAACGTGCGTTAAAGTCCGGAGGTGCTAGGAAAAAACCCCGCCCTCGGCTGAGATAGCCCGCGAGCGGGGATCGTGAGAGACAAGCTGAGAAACAACAAGCAGTTTGCTGCGTCGTATTGCTCCTTTACACTGTCAGTTGTGACAGCACTGTGAGCATGCACGCCTAAAATCACGATCACGACATGATTAGTGGAACCCAATTTCACCAGCGTATTCCGAACGTAAGCGGTAGTAAGTTGGTCGAAACTCTATTGTATCCGGCGTGGTGATACCTAAGCTCGGCATAGATCTTGGCATGACTTTCGCCTAAACGGACTGTGAGCCCGCCACCAATGTTCTCGCCAAATGCATTGCCACTCCTGCTTCCCGTGACGAAGTTCACACTTCCGAGTGTGCATCCGTACCACCATGACCAATAAGGATCACAGACGACGCCGACGCCAGGCGTGGTGGTCTCGCCCGAGCGATGGTACCAACCGATTCCACCGATCGCGTAAGCTCCCAAGTGCTGACCCAGTGGAAAGTGAACAATCGGATTGAAGGTCCAGGAATATTGTCGGGCACCCGCGCCCGGTGTCTGAAGAAGCTGTTTGGTCGCCGAGTTGATCGGCAAGTCGTGCCACATGAACTCGCTGTCCACACCAAAGTCCTTTGCGAAGTTGTATCCTCCACCAATAACAAAGTTTCCTCCGTCATTAGCGAAGGAGCTCAAGTCTCCTAGCGGGAAGCCCACGCCGCCGCCAACATTGAATAAGAACTTGTTGTACTCCTGAGCGTGCACTGAAATCACGGTGAGAAAAATTGTTATTGCAAGAAGAAGTCGTATGCGCATTTGGGCTGGTTGCCTCCTTCTGAAACAGTAGGCAGCTGATCTTCGATCATCGACTGCCAGAAGACACAGCGCCGCCCCACAATTTCTGCAGTTTGTCTAGGAGCCCGCTTTAGCACTTCCTAACAACTAAACAATTGCGCCCTGTCACTCTTGGTACTATGCGTGTCCGCTCGAAGTCACTACCTTTAACCTGATTCTCCACAGACAGACAAGGAGGTTGTTATGCACAGGAGAGCCGTTGCGGCGATTCTGATGTTTCTATTTGCGTCGGTTTGCGCGCTTTCCCAGAGCCAAGTTAATGGCATTATTACTCACCGTTGGGGCGACA
>Ga0070741_10000728_pt1 | contig 111665 bp, 99 predicted proteins | sample Coa_R1_4_FD_66440 | JGI IMG/M metagenome (GOLD analysis project Ga0070741, IMG submission 66440) | Surface soil microbial communities from Centralia Pennsylvania, which are recovering from an underground coalmine fire - Coalmine... | ecosystem: Environmental > Terrestrial > Soil > Unclassified...
GATGGTCTATCCCACTTCTCCCAAAAGCGGGAGAAATGGGGCACCCATTAAATGCAGATCCCTCGGCTGCGAAGATCATTTGCAAGCAAATGATCTTTTTCGCTCGGGATGACATAGTTGGCCGCCCCGGGATGACAGTTGAAGTGTTCAGTCGTTGAAGGATGGGTGGGTGGAGATGAAACAGCAGAGGCCGGGGATTATCAGGGACAACAAAAAGCGGGGCGAGTGGGCGGAGTCGGTGTTTGCGGCGCGGGCGGCGGAGAATGGGATGACGGTGAGCAAGCCGTCCGGGGATTCGGCGACATTTGATTGCGTGGTTGGGACTGCGGGAAAGTTTGTGGCGGTGCAAGTGAAGTGCACGATTGCGCGGTCGCCGAACGCGAAGGGATATATCTGCAACCTGAAGTGCAATAACAAGAAGTATCGCGAGGGGGCGTTCGATTTTGTGGCGGCGTACGCGATCCTCGAAGATACGTGGTACATCGTTCCGGAGAAGGCGATTCGCGGGATGAGCGCGATTTGTTTGTGCAGCACGATGCCGAAGTATGAACGGTATCGCGAGGCGTGGGATTTGTTGCGGGAAGCTGCGGGCGAGGAATTGCCGGATGAGTCCGCGAGGGAGTTGGAGGAGACTTCGAAGGGTCCGGCGATGGCGAGGATGCAGGCAGCGATGAATTTTTTTCGGGGTTATCTCGAGAAGAGTGGACGCTGAGACGCTCCGTTTCTCGCGTTTCAAATTGTAGGAATAACCTGCTGAAGAAAAGCAATCTGGCGGAGAGGGAGGGATTCGAACCCTCGATACAGGTGTTAGCCCGTATAACGGTTTAGCAAACCGCCGCCTTCAGCCACTCGGCCACCTCTCCGTGTACTGCGAACAAAATCGAAAATCGAGGTGCTTCGACTACGCTCAGCATTTCGGCTCGCGGCTCAGACGCCGCGAAACCGCCTCAATTTAGCAAACCGCCGCCTTCAGCCACTCGGCCACCTCTCCGGCGCGGTTAGTCCGAGAACAGTTTAACACTCGTGCAGTGATTCTCGATGCTGATCGCGCAGGCTGCGAGAATCGATCGAACAACTCCGGCTACAAACATTAGACGATGTGACTCGTGTTCTCGGCCAATAGTCATCTTTCGAATATCGATCTGGCTTCGTTATTCTTGTCACAGCGACAGCTCTGCGCTTAACCAGTCGCATCTCCCTCCATACTGTCGCGGCCGCGCACTTTTAATACACTTGATTACAAGCGATCGGTTGCAAGCTATGGAAGCGAGCGAACAGGCCGGCCCGGAGCAACCCAAGTCATTGCTGGACACGAGAATCTGCGACCTGGGGCTGGCGATACAGGGATCGTCGGTTGAAAAGTTCGTCGAGCAGCTTTACCGCGAATTGGCGCAGAAGAAAATTCTGAAGTTCCGGCCGGCGGTTTATTTGACGGACGAGTGGGGATGCCCGTCGGGCGAGCCGGTGATCGGGATTCCGTTTTACTTGGCGAGACCGGATCTCGCGCAAATTGAAAGAGAGAACAACGATCTCGAGAGCGAACGCGAGACCATGATGTATTTGCGGCACGAGGCCGGGCACGCGTTCAATTATGCGTACAAGTTGCATCGCACACCGGAGTGGAAACAATTGTTCGGGCCGTACAGGCGGCCGTATCGCGAGAATTATCGCCCGGTATTGTTTTCGAAAGATTACGTGCGCTACCTGCCGGGATGGTATGCGCAGAAGCATCCGGATGAGGATTTTGCGGAGACGTTTGCGGTGTGGATGACGCCGCGTTCGGGCTGGCGCGAGAAGTATCGTGGCTGGGGCGCGATGGAAAAATTGCGGTATATGAACCGCATTGCGCGCCAGTTGGGCAATGCCGATCCGCTGCGCAAGCGTGGCACGCCTGACATCACCACCGCGGAAATGGAGATGACGGTCAGCGACTTCTATCGCAAAGCAACCGATCAGATTCCTCTGCTGGAAGTTACACAGGATGGTGATCTGTCATCTCTATTTAATGCGTCTAAGAAAGGCAGATACGCGCAGGGGGCGGCGGAATTTTTGCGGGAGCACCGGAAGATGATTGTGGATCACATTGCGCGATGGACGGCGATGCAGCGCCCGATGGTGAAAAGATTCATGGAGGCGCTCGAAAAACGAAGCGCTGACCTGGGATTGATGATTGACCGCAGAAAGCAGGCGGAATATTTGTCGGAAATTACGGTGTTCGCGACCACGCTGGTGATGCACCATCTGGCGAGGTCGAAGGCGTTTCAAGCGTAGACACAAAGTCAAATCCTCACCCTGTCCCAAAAGAAGGGACGAGGATGGGGCACCCGAGAGTTGTTTGCAAGTTAAAAAGATGGCTGATCCATTAAAAGTAACGGTGCTGTACGACGTTTGGGGCGAAGAGGATACCACTGAGCCGGAACCGACCCGTGCTGGTCGCAAGCGCAAAGAGAAAGAAGACCGCGAAGAAATTTTCGACGCGCTTCAGAAGCTGGGCCATGAACCTTCTTATTACGTGCTCGACGGACGGCCGCAATCACTATATGGGCTTGGCAAGTGTGGCGCGGATTTGGTTTTCAATTTAACGGAATCGTACGCGGGCGACGATACGAAGGAAATGAACGTGTCCGCGTATATGGACCTGCTCGGAATACCCTACACCGGCGCGGGGCCGCACGCACATTTTCTGGCGCAGGATAAAGCCACCGCCAAGAAAATGTTCGCATTTCACGATATTCGAACGCCATATTTCGCGACCGCTTATCGCGGGAACATCGATCATGCGCACGATGTGAAATTCCCGCTGATTGTGAAGCCGCAACTGGAGGACGGATCGATCGGGATCGATGCGGAAGCGGTCGTGACGGGGGTAAAGGAATTGATGGAACGCGTCGAATATGTGCAGAACGAATTTGATTCGCCGGCGCTGATAGAAGAGTACATTGAAGGCCGCGAAATTTACGCTGCAATTCTGGGAAGTTACGAAACGACGGAAGTCTTGCCATTGGTCGAACTCGATCTTTCAAAGTTGCCGAATGGCACGCCGAAGATCGCCAGCCGCGATGTGAAATTCGAGGTCAGTTCGAAGGCCTACAAACTTACGAAGTCGAAAGTTGCAGAAGACCTGGATGAAGCGACCATACAGAAACTCTCTGACACGGCACTGGCAGCATATCGCGCAGTGAAGCTGCGCGATTATGGGCGCATCGATATGCGGTTGACGCCTGAAGGCGACGTCTACGTGATTGAAGCGAACCCGAACCCCTGGCTTTCGAGCAAGCATGAGTTCGCAATGGCGGCAAAAAAGTCCGGCCGTTCTTACACACAGTTGATCGGCGAAATTGTGCAGATGGCGCTTGACCGGAACAAGGGCGCGAAGTCTTCCGGCGGTTAAGCGGCATCATGGCGGCGCGAGTTTACGGCTCGCCTGCCTTTTTCGATTTCGAACCGAGCAGTTTTCTCTCTGGAATTGCAGTCTCAATCCGATTTCTGCCGCCACGCTTCGCGCGATAGAGCGCCTGGTCGGCCTGATTGATGATGGATTCGGAACTCATCTTCCGCATTGGCTGCGACTCACCTATTCCAATGCTGACGGTGACCGAAAGTCTAACCGGCCCACTGTGAGTTTTAGGTGAAGGCCGCCTCTTCTTTTCGGCCCTGCGCTGCGGTGATTCAGGTATTCGCAGATTTTTCCGGCGCTCCTCTCCGCTACGGACGCGGAAACTCGCGCCCTCAATTTCGAGGCGAAGCAGTTCAAGGTAATCGACGATTTCCGCTCCCGTCTTTCCTGAAAACAGAATTGTGAACTCTTCGCCGCCGACGCGGAACGGTTCGCCTCCTCCGCCGACGCGGGCAAGCTTCGCCGCGACCATGCGCAACACCTCGTCGCCGACGTCGTGGCCATAGGTGTCGTTAATAATCTTGAAATGATCGATATCTACGGCTGCGACGGCGTATGGCGGCCTGAGGCGAAGGAGAGCGTCGTTGAAGGCACGGCGGGAATTCAAACCGGTCAGTTCGTCGCGGTAGGCGAGCGAATAAGAATTTTCTACGATCGCGCTCGCGAGGACCAAAGCAGCGACGCCGAAGTAAGCAGTTCCCAATTTGCCGACGGCGCCAGTGTTCAAGGCGAGCCAGGTCGCAATCAACGACCAGAACATTCCGACAATGGTTGGCCGCTGAAATCGCAATATTCGAATGAGCAGAAAGACGAGCGCGAGAAGAAACATCAAGAGAGCTGGTTGCGGCAAGCGCAAGTGAACCGAATGCAGCGGCGAATAATGGAGGAAGTTGGTTGCCGGTTGCTGCGGGCGCGAAACAACGGCAACGAAAACGGATTCGAAGAAGAGTAATACGAAAAACCAGAACAGGCTGTCACCTTTGGAGCCGCGCTCGGGAAAGAATGACAGAAGAATAAAGTTCAGGGGTATCAGGATCGCGATCGCTTCGAAGGCCACCCGCGCCGAGGCAGCGCCCGCAATTCGATCGTGGGCAAAAAACTCCATCGCCCGGTTCGCCAACAGGAGCACGATTGCGGTAAGAAAGATGCGGGTGGAGTGAAATCTCCACGCCAGCAGCACGGCGGCGATGAAGACGGCGTAATAGAAGAAGTTAACGCCGGAAACCGAGAGACTCACCCATTCGGGTGCGAGAAGCAAGACGGCACCCAGCAGAATGGCTCCGCCGGGGAGGAAAAACAGTTGCAGGAAGTTCTTGTTCCAGACTTGCATCGTGTTTTCCTATCCTGAGACGTGGCCGAAGTAAATGGCGAGTGCCAGCGGTGGTTCGTTGGCGCTGAATAGTGCATTCCGGCAGTGTTCTTGTCGCGGGGGTCCGCGTCTCCGGCCCCCTCTCTCTGGTGGTGAACTGCTTCTCCCGTACACCCTTCGTGCCTTGTCTGCGAAGCTGCGCAGTTTTAAAAATGAAGCGGATTTAATTCCTACCTATGCGCGTACTGATTGCTGAAGATGATCCCGCACTCGCCACTTTTGTAAGAAAAGGTCTGGAAGCCGAACATTATGCTGTCGACGTTACTCATGACGGCGAACAGGCGAGGGCGATGGCCACTGAACTGGATTACGACCTCTTTATGCTCGACCTGAACCTTCCGCGGCTGGATGGCGTGACAATTCTGCGCCACTTGCGTCCGCGGAAGCCGAGCATGCCGATTCTGGTTCTGACCAGCAGAAACCGGGTGGAAGACCGGGTGCAGTGCCTGGACCTTGGCGCGGATGATTACATGGGCAAGCCGTTTTCCTTCGCCGAACTGTCGGCGAGAATCCGCGCACTGTTAAGAAGAAGTCATATGCCGGCTGCCTCGATTCTTGCGGTGGCGGACTTAAAGCTCGATCGTGTGGAACGAAAGGTCGAGCGTTCAGGCAAGAGAATCGAGCTTACGTCAAAGGAGTTCAGCCTGCTTGAATATCTGATGTTGAACGCCGGGCGGCGAGTGTCGCGGACGATGATTATCGAGCACGTGTGGAATCTCTCATTCGATACCGGAACCAATGTTATTGATGTGTATGTCAACTACCTGCGGCGCAAAATTGACGATGGATTCGCTCCACGGCTGATTCACACGGTGCGTGGCGTCGGCTATGAGTTAAGCGCGAGAGAGCATCATGTCTGAGTCGGCAAGAATTTCCCATAATGTTCTCGCTTCCCAAAAATGGGCAGCATTTGCCTCAGCAAGAAATTCCTAATCTTCTTCTAATCGCGTTCTTAACTTCCGCCGATTAAATCGGGAGCATGACAGCAGCGGCAGTCGCGTTACCGGCGGGCATTCTAGTTGCGAGCGCCAATGCCGAACTTCGGGAACAACTCGTCAGAAAACTTCCGTCGCAGCGCGGGCCGATACATGTAGCGGCGGGGGGCGCGGAGGCTTTCGCCAGGCTGGGGAGCGGGAACTGGCAGATGCTGGTGCTTGACCGCCAGCTTCCTGATCTTAACGCAGAAGAACTGGTCGAGCTTACGAGACGGCACTATCCGGGGATTGAGGTGGTCGTGGTCGATTCGGGTGCAGTCGAAGAAGACACAGTCGGGGCACATTCAGGCATGCACCCTCGGCCTCGTCTAGCCCATGTCTCCAGATCAAACGAGACTTACGAGCGGAGCGCCCCTGCCGAGAATAAAGAGCATGCGTTACCCGGAATGATCGGTGATGCCGAACCGATGCGGCGGATGTATCGCATGGTGCGGCTGGTTGCGCGGCGCAACACGACCGTACTCATCGCCGGACCGAGCGGCAGCGGCAAGGAACTGGTGGCGCGGGCAATTCATTCTCTCAGCCCGCGGGCGGGCGGCAGCTACGCAGTGCTCAACTGCGCCGCGATACCGGAAACTCTAATCGAGTCCGAACTCTTCGGTTATGCGCGTGGGGCGTTTACCGGGGCGGCGCAGACTTATGCGGGAAGAATTTTCGCCGCCCAGGGGGGCACGCTCTTTCTCGACGAAATCGGCGAGCTGCCGCTCAATGCCCAATCGAAGCTGCTTCGTTTTCTGGAGCAAAAAGAAATTCAACGCCTGGGCAGCACGGAAACCTGCAAGGCCGACGTACGCGTGGTCGCTGCGACCAATCGCAATTTGCCGGAACTGGTCGAGCGTGGCCAGTTTCGCGACGACCTTTTTTTCCGGCTCTCCGCATTTCCCATCGAAATTCCGCGGCTCGCAGAACGGCGCGGCGACATTCGAAAGCTCGCGGCGCACTTTCTTGACCGCTTTGGCGATAAAACTCCGCTTCGGATCGCTGACCGCGCCCTGCAGATGCTTGAGGAATATGGGTGGCCGGGAAACGTGCGCGAACTGCAGCAAGTACTCGAGCGTGCCGCCATTCTCGCAGAGGACGCCCCAGCCATCTCGCCCGAACACCTGGTATTTAACTTTCAGCAAACGTCGAAGGTCCGGGGACAGGTCGCATGCTGAGCGCGGCACAAGAACATATCGCCGGTCCACAACTGCCTGAGGCGGAGCCGCCGCTCGCCGATGCCTTCAAAGCCTTCTCTGCGGCGGCGCGCTCGCTTCAGCGCTCCTACCTCAGTCTTGGTGAGGAGGTGCGCCGGTTACGCAGCGAGCTCAGCGAGGAACACGAACTCCGGCTGCGTCGGGAGGCGTTAGCAAGGATGTCGGCTCTCGTGGCGCACGAGGTCAGAAATCCGCTCGGGAGCATCGAGATGTTTGCCGACCTGCTAGCTTCCTCTGGTATCACAGGCGAAAAGAAGGAATGGCTCGAGCAGATTCAGTCCGGGATAAGAATTCTTTCGGCGACCGTGAATAACGTTCTGGAGTTTCACAGCCCTGTTTCACTTAAGCTCTCGCACATCGACCTCTCACCGGTCTTAGGAGCTTTGCAAAAGTTTCTTCAGCCGATTACTGAACGCGCAGGGATGACTTTCATTGTCGAAGTTACCGAGAGGCCGCTCTTCGTTTTGGCCGATCAGCAAAGGCTGATGCAAACTTTCCTGAACATTGCGCTCAATGCGGTACGCTTCGCGGCCGAGGGTGGCATGTTGCGCATCTCCGCATCTCGCGAAAAAGACATTGTGGTGATTCAGTTCGAAGACCGTGGACAGGGAATTTCAGCGGAAGTACGAGAAAAGCTTTTTGCGCCAGGATTCACCACGCGCTCAGGCGGACCTGGCTTGGGAATGGCGGTTGCGAAAACGATCGTTGAACAGCATAGAGGGACCATTCACTTGAGAAGTTCATCGGGCAACGGAACGAGATTTCAGGTGCGGCTGCCGCTGGTGATTGAGCAATGAACACTGAGACAACATCTCACCCTGGCCCGCAGCGCAACGTTCTTGTCGTCGAGGACGAGCCCGGCATGCGCATGGCGCTCGAAATGAGCTTCGGGCAGCGCGAATGGCAAGTGGAAACCGCGACGGGAAAATGCGATGGCCTTGAGCGCTTCAGCCGACGGCGGCATCCGTTGGTGGTAAGCGATATTCGCATGGGGGACGGGAATGGCTTCGAACTGCTGCGGGGCATCCGGGCGCTCGCTCCGGATACGAGTGTGATCATGCTCACCGCATTCGGGGCCGTTCCCGACGCGGTCGCGGCGATTAAGTCGGGGGCATGCGAGTACCTGACCAAGCCGGTGTCATTTGATCAACTGCTCGAGTTGGCGCAGCACCTCATCGCACGAAATCGAAAGCATGCTTCTCGAAACACGATGCGCATGGTGGGAGCGTCCCCCGCGTTTCTGCGCGCGATTGAAGAGGGCACCAGGGCGGCGCAGAGCGATGCCGACGTTCTGATTGAAGCTGAGAGCGGAACCGGAAAGGAACTGCTGGCACGCATGATTCACGAGCGAAGCGCGCGTATTGAGCGGCCGTTCGTGGCAGTGAACTGCGCGGCGCTGCCGGAACCACTGCTTGAAAGCGAGTTATTCGGGCATGCGCGGGGCGCGTTTACCGGAGCCGTGACTGCCCAGGCGGGGAAATTTGAGCTGGCAAACGGGGGAACGCTTCTGCTGGATGAGATCGGCGAGATACCGCTCGCGCTGCAACCCAAGCTGCTTCGCGTGTTGCAGGAGCGGGAGTTCTCGCGGCTGGGCGAGTCGCGGCATATTCAAATTGACGTACGGGTGATTTCGACCACCAATCGCAAACTGGCGGCAATGGTTGAGACCGGCGATTTTAGAGCCGATCTGTATTATCGGCTGAACGTGATCCCGCTTACCCTGCCTCCTCTGCGGGAGCGCCGTGAGGACATCCGGGATCTGGCGCTGCACTTCGCGGAGGTGTACGCGAACGAGAATTCGGCGACACTGCCCGAGAGCTTGCTGAGCGAACTCGAACAGCATTCCTGGCCGGGAAACGTCCGCGAACTGGCCAACTTGGTCCGCAGAGTTATGGCGCTCGGGCCAGAAATCTATTCGGGTTTTGCTCCCGCCGATCACAGCACAGCTGCTTCCCTCAGCGGCTTCTCGGTTTGTCGCCCGGCGCAAGGCGCAACTCTCGCAAATGATGCGCTCCCCTTTTCGCCAGGGATATCTCTAGCAACCGCAGAACGGCGGCTGCTGGAAATGACGCTTGCAGCGACAGGCGGCAACCGCTCGCGTGCGGCGGAAATGCTCGGCGTCAGCCTGCGCACGGTGCGCAACAAAATCCGCGAATACAATCTGCCGCCGCGAAGGGAGTATGCCCGTGTCAGTTATTGACTCCCCCGAAATCCGGGCGCTCGGTCGCTTTCTCGATGTGAGCGCAATGCGCACTGAGCTGATCACTTCAAACCTCGCCAATATTGACACTCCCGGGTATCAGACCCGCGATATCAATTTTCACGAGGAGCTGGAACGCGCGAATTCGGGCGACGAGCTTGCACTCGCGGACTTCTCTCCGGCTGTTCATGAAGTGCGAGGGCTGGCGGTGCGTCCGGATGGCAATAACGTCAGCCTCGAACGCGAGGGGCTGCTGCTGGCTGAAACCCAGCTGAAATTTCAAAGCGCGGTCGAGGTGCTTACGTCAGATTTCCACCGCATTTTGAGCGCGATTCGCGAGGGAGGCACGCCGTCGTCATGAACTTATTTGGCATGCTCGAAATCAGTGGCTCGGCGATGACTGCCGAACGTGAACGCGCGCAGGTTGTGACCAGCAACATGGCGAACGCGCAGACCACGCGAACGCCGCAGGGTGGCCCGTACCGGCGGCAGCTTGTGATTTTTCGAGCCCAGCGGCAACCGTCATTTCCAATGATGATGCTGACTGGGAGCCGGGCCCTGAACGCGGCAGGCGAAGGTGTCCGCGTGGCAGAGGTCGTGGCCGACCAGAAGCCGCCGGTGCTGCGTTACGAGCCGGGAAATCCCGACGCCGACGCGAAAGGGTATGTCGCCTATCCGGCAATCGATCCGGTCGAAGAGATGGCCGACCTGCTCGGGGCGGTGCGTGCTTACGAGCTGAACGCCTCCGCGGTTGCGGCGTCGAAGGCGATGATTCAGCAGTCGCTCGATATCGTGAAGTGACCCACTCTACGAACATCGCGCAGAGTGGGCCACCCTGAAGAGGAGAGCAATGACGAATCCGATTGCAGGTTTAGGAGTGCAGGCGCAAGTAAGTCCGGGCGCTGCCCAGGGCCCGCGGGAGTGGGGCTTTGTCGAAACCCTGCGCAACGCTATCGATGAAGCCGAGCAACTGCAGGGAACGGCGGACGAAAAGGTCTCGGCCATGCTCGAAGGCAACGGCATGGATGTGCACAGCGCGATGATCGCGGTCGAAAAAGCCGACCTCTCGTTTCAGTTGATGATGCAGGTACGGAACAAGATCGTCGCGGCCTATCAGGAAATCTCGCGCATGCAGTTTTGACAACGTCGTGCGTGGTTGGTCGGGCGTCGTGGTCGTGCGGTCTGACGTTTAATTGGCCGCACCCGTTCCGATGCGAGGAGAACTGGACAGCGGACAACGACCCGCGATGGCTTATGGACGACGAACGAGGAATGACTGACGGTTAATCCATGGATCCGCCGAAATCATTTGGGCAAGCGTTAGGGCAGACCGGCGAATTGCTTCGCGGACTCACCGTGCCACATCGTTTGCTGCTGGCTGCAGGCGCGCTGGCAATCGGCGCGACACTGTGGGTGTTTGTCGGCTGGATGTCGAGGCCGAAGTTCGTCACGCTGTACTCGGGCCTGAACTCGCAGGAGGCGCAGGACCTTGGCGGCCGTCTCGCGGCAGCCAACATTTCTTATCAGCTCTCGCCGGATGGGGCGAGCGTTGAAGTCCCTTCCGAGCAGCTCGACAGCGCGCGCCTGAAGACCGCATCGCAAGGGCTGCCGCGCAACGCACGCCTCGGCTTCGAACTTTTCGATACGCCCAACTGGGCAGGATCGGACTTCACGGAAAAAGTAAATTATCAGCGCGCGCTCGAAGGCGAACTCGAACGCACCATTGAGACTATGAGCGAGGTGCAATCGGTGCGCGTGCATCTGGTTCTGCCTGCCGAGTCGCTTTTCAGCGAACAAGAGCACGAGGCGAAAGCTGCGGTCATCGTGAAGACGCGCGGAGGCCTGTCCGAACAAGCGCGGATTGCAATTCCGCAACTGGTTGCCAGCGCCGTCGACCGTTTGCGTCCGGAAAACGTCACTCTCGTGGATGCAGACACGAACACGCCGATGCTGCGGGGCCACGGCGTTGGGGATGTGACCTCGCCCGACCTCGAACAGGAACTTGCAAAAACAATCGTCGCCACTCTAGAGCCGGTGGTCGGCGCTGAGCACGTGCGGGCGAGCGTGCACATCGAATACGACACCAGTTCGACCGAAGACACGAACGAGGTGTACGATCCGAAAACGACGGCAACACTCTCGCAGCAAAAGTCGGAAGAGACGGCCGGAGGCGCCGCACCCGGCGGAATTGCGGGAACTCCGAGCAATACTCCGGGCACTGCTCCGGGCACTGCTCCTCCAGCAGTGACTTTATCTTCTTCCGACAATCAATCATCGCACTCCGAAAGCGAATCCTTTGCCGTTAGCAAGGACGTGCGCCACACTGTACAGCCTGCCGGGCGAATACGGCGGGTCGCGGCAGCCGTGCTCGTCGATGACGCCATCGACGCGAGCAGCGGCAAGCCCGCCCGGCGAAAGCGCACGCCCGAGGAGATGAAGCAGATCGAGCAACTCGCCTCGGCCGCAATCGGACTTGATCCACAGCGGAATGACACGATGGTGGTGCAGGACCTTTCATTTCAGGAGACGCCCGCCGAGCAGCCTGTTCCGCCGACGAAGATCGAGCGGGCACGACGGATTCTCGCCGAGTGGTCGGCGCTGCTGCGCTATGCCGGCGTCACATTCTTATTCATCTTCGTTTACTTAATGATGCTTCGTCCGATTAAAAAGCAAATTCTCACCGCGTTCCGGGAGCTGCCGGGCCGCATGGAACGGGGAGCGCGCGAAATCAAGGCTCAAGGTAAACCCGCGGAGATCGAAATCCAGCTGCCCGAGGCGGCGGAGCAGGGCAAGCTCGCGACCGCATTCAAGCGTGAGCTTACGGAGAAAGTGAAAGCCGAACCGGCTTCGGCGAGCAGGCTGGTACAGAGCTGGATCCGGGAGGACGCATGATTGCTGCCGCGCCCGCCAGCATTCCCGGAATCCGTAAGGCGGCGATTCTTCTCGTGCTTCTTGGTGAAGATGTTGCCAGCCAAATTTACAAACACCTGCCGCAAAAAGAGCTTGAGAAGCTAACGCAGGAAATTGCCGATCTGGACTATGTCGATCCGGAGATGGCGCTCTCGATATTAAAGGAGTACCACCAGCTCGCGGTTACGCAGGACTACATCGCTGTCGGCGGGACCGATTACGCGCAGAAGCTGCTGATCAAGGCTTTCGGCGAAGAGACCGCCGAGCAATTGCTCTCGCAGGTTTCGCGCTCGGTGGCGGTCAGCGCAAACAACCTCGACTCATTGAAGAAGATGGACCCGCAACAGCTGGCGAAATTTCTCGAGATCGAACATCCGCAGACGATCGCCCTCATTCTTGCGCATCTCGACGCCAAGCAGGCCTCAGCCCTGATCATGAAGCTTCCGGAGGCTCTGCGTGCCGAAACCATAAAGCGCATGGCACAGTTGCGGCAGTTCTCGCCCGAGATCACACAGAAAATTTCCATTTCGCTGCACCGCAAATTCGAAGCGCTTGGTGAGCAGAGCCGGCGGGCGTATGCCGGATTTCAAGGCGTCGCCGACCTGCTGAACCGGCTGGACCCTGTGTCCTCCAAGGCAATTCTCGAGACCATCGAAAAGGAAAGCGCGGAGGTCGCCCTGGGTATTCGCAACCTGATGTTCACGTTTCAAGACTTGCTGGGAGTACCCGAGGCAGCAATTCGCGAGTTGCTTGGCCAGCTCGATAAGAAGACGCTCGCGCTGGCCTTGCGCGGGGCCGGGGAAGAGTTGAAGAGCTACATCTTCAAATGCATGTCGTCGCGCGCGGCCGAGATGCTGAAAGAAGATATGGAAGTGCTCGGGCCGGTGCGTTCCCGCGAAGTATTGAAAGCTCAACAGGAAGCGGTCGCGATTGCACGCAAGCTCGAGGAGGAAGGCAAGATCACCCTTGGAGCAGAGGCGGAAGATGAGTACGTCCTCTAGCGCGCGGCGAAGGAAAGTCCACCAAGACGCGGCGGCGTTCCCTTACCCGGAACTTGGAGTGGCTGCGCAGCCATTCGGTGCTGGCCCTGAGCAGCCGTCCGAAGCAGACCAGAACCGGAGCGAGACTGCGGCGTGGGAGGCGGGACGCCGGGAAGGCGAAGCGCAGGCGATTGCTGCCGCCGCCCTACAGGTGGAAGAAATTCGAAAGAGCATCAGCTTGTCGCTCGAGCAATTTGAGCGCGAACGGCAGGAATACTACCTTCGCGCGGAGCGCGAGCTGGTGCAACTGGCGCTTACCATTGCGCGAAAAATCCTGCAGCGTGAATCGACCATCGATCCGCTTCTGCTGGCCGGGATGGTACGGGTGCAGCTCGAACGAATGAATCAGTCAACCAAAACGAACGTGCGTGTACACCCAGACCAAGTTTCCGACTTCCGGAGCTACTTCGCCCGTCACCTGCAGGAAATGCAGCCGGAGGTCATAGAAGACGTTTCGCTCGAATTGCACCGCTGCGTTCTGCAAAGCGAGCTCGGCACGACAGAGATTGGTCCCGACGTACAGCTGAAGGAAATCGAACAAGGGTTACTCGATCTTGAAGCGGCGAGGCCGCACATCAAATCATGACTGGCGCGATGCTCGCGAAGTATTTCGACCGCCTCCGCTCCACTTCGGGCCAGCAGTGGCAAGGAAAGGTGACGCAAGTCGTTGGCCAACTGATCGAATCGAGCGGGCCATTCTGCGCAGCGGGCGAAATGTGCAAAGTTGTGGATGCGGCCGGACGCGCCTACGCGGGGCAGATTGTTGGGTTTCGCGGACCGACGGTGCTTTCAATGACATACGAAACGCCACGGAACGTGCGCTTTGGCGACCGGGTTGTGACCTGGGGGGCGCGCCCCCATGTGCGCGTGGGTGAACGTCTGCTTGGGCGCGTGATCGATGCGCTCGGCACGCCGCTTGACGGAGAACCACATTTTGCGGCGGAGGGAAGGCGCGAACTGGACAGCACGGCGCCGCATGCATTCGAACGCGAACTCATTCGTGAGCCGCTCAGCTGCGGCATCCGCGCGATCGATGGTCTGCTCACCTGCGGACGCGGCCAGCGCATGGGGGTTTTCGGAGGCAGTGGTGTCGGCAAAAGCACCTTGATCGGCATGATGGCACGCAACACGGCTGCTGATCTCACCGTCCTAGCGCTCATCGGCGAACGCGGGCGCGAGGTGCGGGAGTTCCTCGAGCATTCGCTGGGCAAAGAAGGCCGGCAACGATCGGTAGTGGTGGTTTCCACATCTGACCAAACTCCGTTATTACGCGTGCGAGGAGCTCTTGCGGCCACGGCGATTGCCGAACATTTCTGCGCGCAGGGTAAGCACGTTCTCCTGGTAGTCGATTCACTCACTCGCCTGGCAATGGCGCAACGCGAAATCAGCCTAATGGCAGGCGAGCCGCCAACCAGCAAAGGGTATACGCCTTCCGTGTTCAGCCTGATGGCACGGCTGATTGAACGCGCTGGCAAATTTTCGACCGGGAGCATCACCGCGTTCTACACGGTGCTGATGGAAGGCGATGATCAGCAGGACCCGATCGTCGATGGCGCGCGGGCATTGCTCGATGGCCACATCGTACTCGACCGCCGGCTGGCAATGCAGAACCACTACCCGCCAATTTCGACTCTCGACAGCATCAGCCGTCTCATGCCGGCGGTTTGCTCTGAGGCGCACCTCGCGAAAGCCGCAGAATTGCGCGAGATGCTGGCGACGTATTCCGCCTCCGAAGATCTGGTCCGCATCGGTGGTTACCAGAAAGGCAATGATCCTGCCCTTGACGCCGCAATCGCGCATCTGCCCGCAATTCGTGATTTCCTCATACAAAAACCAAGAGAGGTTTCTAAGTTCGAAGACACCCGGGCACAACTGCTATGGCTGGTCAAGAAAAGCTGATGCACTTCCAGTTTTCGCTCGAATCCGTGCTGCGCTTGCGCCGAAGCCAACAGCGCCAGCAGGAACTACTGGTGCAGCGCGCATGTGAACAGGTCAATCGTGCAGCGGAAAGACTGCGCACGATGGATGCGGCAATATCGCAACTCTCATCCGGCTACTGCGCATACGAGACGCGCGGGGCGGAGCTTGAATTTGTGCAGCAACAGCGCAACGTGCTCGAGGACGGCCGCAGGCGAACTCAGTCTGAGCTCGCGGCGGCGCGTGAGCGGCATTGCGAGCTTCTTGCCGCTTTACGCCAGATCTGGCAGGAGCGAGAAGTTCTGCAAGGACTCCGAAAACAGGAGTATGAGATATTCCTCCGCGAACAAGGCCGGCGTGAGCAGTCTTTGCAAGACGATCTCTTCCTGCTGAGACTTCGCCACAGGAAACCTTTGCCCAACTGAATAGGCAAGCTCTGCCGACTGGAACAAATTTGCCGCGTCGCTGATCCTCGGCGTTTTTTCGTTTTCCTTTAATTACTGCACTTTGACCAATGGACAATCCTAAAAATATGTGGCGCGCCACGTGCTCTTCGGAAGATCACTCCAGTGTTGGTGAACCCACAATCTCTCGTTTCCCCGGACGCGCAGAATACGGCGCTGCCGTTTGCTTTTGCCGGACCATCGGCGATGCTCTTCGCCAATTTTCTTGCACTTAATTTTCTTGCACTTAATAATGACCAGTCTGCTGGCGTTTCTACGCCCGTGACGCCGCACGCCGGCAATAGTTCCGCGCCGCCTGTGAATGCGTCGCCGCCAAACAGGAACCTGCCACCGCCAACGCCGAGCGGAAAACCCAAAACAGCGCAGGAGAAGGGTGACCAGAATCCCTCAGCGCCGGCGATATTCGCGATACCTGTGCCGATTGAGGTTGCGACTTGGACACCGATTCAGCTGCCCGGCCCTCTAAGGACGACCGCATCCGAGAACAAGGATGGGGTAATAGACGCAGCAACTTTTCAGTACAGTCCATCTTCCGCGCAGGGAATTCTTGACCCACTCAGAACAGCGCAGCCCACAAAATTACCGGAGCAAGTTGGAGCTTCATTAGCAGCCGCGACAACATCGTTTCGGCCGGTAACCGGCGGTCCCTTTAAGACAAACTTCGACGATTCGCCGTTTGCTTCTGTTCACGGCAACGAAGAGGAGCTTGCAGGTTCGACAGGCGATCAAACGCAATCGAACCTGCCGGACATGTACAGGGAATTCATCACCGATGAAATAGTCCAGGCGATGGCCGCCGACGGGCAGACGCAGGTTGCGGCGTGCACGCCCGAGACGGCGATCACTTCAGGGGTGGCGAATGACTCACCGGGGACAAGCAATCAGCTCAATGCAGCGGATGCGGGGGATGTAGCAGTTGCGGGACCGCCACTCCCGGCTGGAACACCGCAGACCGCGGCGACGACCTCAAACTGCACTTCGCCCCCGAATTTGCCTGCCGGGGCTGCGATTCCGCATTCGATTCATCAGCTGACCGGCCCGGCAAACAATGCGATCAGTGGCGGAACGGTCGCCAAATCTTCGAATCGCCTTCCCTCCTCAAGCGGGAGCACGCCGTTAGCGTACGACGCAATCGAGTCGCGCTCGGCGCCTCAGACGCAGATTGCATGTTTCAAGGCTCATGCAAGCCTGCCGCAGAACCCGGTGAGTGGATCGCTCGATGCGCAACATGCGGACCACCACTCATCGCAAGCACAGCAGTCTTGCGCAGCGAATCAGGATGAGAACCGGACATCGTTCGATCTGGGCACAAACGCAGGACCCACAAGTTCGGGTATGCACACCAGTTCCCACGACGGACGCATGCAATCCGAAAAATCGAATGCCGGGCCGAACTCGCCAGGAGCAAAGACCGCTGACAGCAAGTCTGTTCAGGTCACAGGGGCAAACGTAAGCAACGCAGATACAGATGCCCAAAGTGCCAGTGGACAAATTACTCCTGGGCTGCCTTCGCCTCTCGTCCACCCGGCTCTAAGCAGCGATGCGTTGCCAGACCCGGCCGCTGCGCAAACCAGCGCGCCTGCGATAATTGCGCCGCAAATGACGCACGCTGCTGGAACGAAAGCCGACGCGTTGCCTTCATCAACGGCGAAGCCTATCGAAGACCCGCATGCATCAGCAAACAGTTCGGTTCAAGGCGTGCGATTTGTTCAGAACGCAGGCCAGGAGGAGATGCGCGTCGGCTTGCGCACAGAAAGCTTTGGTACGGTCCAGGTGCACACATCAATTTCCGACAAGTCAGTCGATGTAACGCTGGGTAGCGAGCATGGCGATTTGAAAACTTTCATGTTCTCTGAGTTGCCGGCTTTGCAGAGCACCCTTCAACAACATGATCTGCGGCTGCAACAGTTGCGCACGGTGCCCCCGTCCTATGCGCCGCAATCGGACGTGTTCGCCGGGAACGGCGGTCAGTCACGGCACTCGCAGCAGCAAGGGGAGCGCCAAGCCTTGCTCCAGCTTCAAGAACCGTTGCCAGAAACCGACGAAGCGCCACCGAGAGTAAATGGTGGCGGATTGAGCATTCGAGCGTAGTTTCCGAATTTTAAATGGAGGTGAACAGTGCAAATCAATCCACTAACAACCGTAGGGGTGGTTGCAAACGCAAGCTCCACTCCCTCGGTCAGCAATTCAACAGGCGGCAGTAATTCAACAGACGACACGCAGAGCATGTTCATGAAGCTGCTGACGGCGCAACTGGAAAACCAGACACCACTTGATCCAGTTGATCCCATGCAGTTCACGCAAGAGCTCGTGCAGTTCAACATGCTCGACCAACTCACGCAAATCAACAACACCATGCAGCAGCTGAGCGGCGCCCCCGCATCTTCCAGCCAGCCGAACGGCAATGCGAGCGCACCAATCCAAGGAGGAAATTAAATGGCAAGTTTTTCGATTCCACTATCCGGCCTGACTGCGGAGTCAACCGCGCTCTCAGCCATCGCTAATAATCTTTCGAACCAGAATACGGTTGGCTACAAAGATGTACGTGTCCTTTTCGGCGATCTGTTTTACGAAAATTTGGGGAATACAGGCTCCGGCGATCCCATTCAGCTCGGCGCGGGCACGCAGATTGAGAGCATGCCGGGAACCTTTACGCAAGGCAGCGTTGAATCGACCGGCGTGCCGACTGACGTGGCGGTGCAAGGCTCAGGATTCTTCGTTGTGCAACAAGATGGCGTCACCAGTTACACGCGAGCGGGAAATTTCAGCGTGGATAAAAACAATTTTCTGGTGACTGCCGATGGGCAGCAGGTCATGGGATATCCGGCGCTCAACGGCGTAGTTACGCCAGGGCAGGGGCTGATCCCGCTGCAACTTGGAGCAGGCAGCATTAGTCCCCCAACGGCGACCACCAGCTTGCAAATGTCTACTAACCTGGACGCGGGAGCGAACGTGGGGGACACGTTCTCGACGCCAGTGACAATTTACGACAAGCTAGGCGCGAGTCACGTTTTGACCTTCACATTCACGAAAACTGCCGCCAACAGCTGGAATTATTCGATCGGCATACCTGGAGCTGACGTGAGCGGCTCACCGACGCTGACCAGCGGTTCGCTCACTTTCGACGGCACAGGGAATCTGTTGACGCCAGCGGCAAACGTTGCCGGCATCGCGATCAATGGCCTGACCGATGGCGCCAGTAATATGACATTCGATTGGGACCTCTATAACGGCACAACTCCGACAATCACGCAGGAAGCGGCGCCGAGCAGTACGTCATCAACCCAGCAGAATGGAAATTCGAGCGGAACGCTCGAGGACTTCAGCATTGGCGCGGACGGCACCATTACCGGGTCCTTCAGCAACGGTCGCACGGCAGCGCTGGGGCAAATTGCGCTAGCTCAGTTTGCAGACGACGAAGGACTGCAACGCGACGGGAACAATTCGTTTAGCGAGAGTCTGGCATCGGGTCAGGCTGTGATTGGGGCCCCGGGCACGGGTGGGCGTGGCACGCTCTCTGGAGGGGCGGTCGAGCTTTCTAACGTCGACATCGCGACCGAGTTTGCGAACCTGATCGTGGCGCAACGGGCGTTTGAGTCGGACGCGAAAGCGGTGACAACCTTCGACCAGATCACGCAAGACACGATCAATCTAAAACAACCTTAATCTGATGGCGGTTGCCCGGCCTGTTGATCAGCGGAAGGGCAACCGCCATAAGCTATTTCTAATCAAGTTTTCCTCAGTTGTACGAAGGTTGCTGCGAGCGTCGGCGCGTACGAATCTGAATAAGTCGTAGAAATAGAAGCTTTAACCTCCCGCTACCTAGACCCGCACCTCCGTTCTTTTGTTTCTCGGGAACGGGAACACATCTTGCTCGGTTCTTTCCGAAGCCAATCACAACCATGTCCCAATCAGCGACACACGCCGCGGTTGCAGGCACGCAATCCGACGCGCAATCCGACAATGACCTGCGCTGGAAGCAGGTGATGGGGCTGCCTTGTGACGTGGCAGTGGAAATCGCAGTACCCGAGTTCACGGTGAAAAATCTGATGGGGCTGGAGATCGAATCAGTAGTCGAGACGGATTGGACGACGACAGCAAACCTTCCGCTCAAGGTCAATGGCGAATTGATCGGCTGGTGCGAATTCGAAGTGTTAGGAAACCGACTGGCGGTGCGCTTGACGGAGCTTGCGTCATGAGCGAAGCGCGGGTGGAAGCGAAAGCTCACAGCGAAAGGCTTTCGCGAAAAATCTGGACGCGATTGAGATCCGGGCTCGGGAGTCTTGACGAGAAGCTGCGAACACGACCAGGACGGCTGCTTCGGGTACGCGAACGACTTGCCATTGGTGAAAAACGCCAACTGCTCATCGTGCAATGCGGCGACAAACAGTTGCTGATTGGCGCGGCAGGCACCTCGTTATCGATGCTTGCCGAAGTCACGCCCCTGGCAAAACCTGAGGACGGGATGGCATGAAGACGATTGCGCGGTTGTTGCCGGGAATAGCGGTGCTGGTGGGAGCGCCTGCCCTAAGTTTTGCCCGCGCGAGCACAGGCCTGGATCTTGGATCTTTAACTCACTCGGCGGGCTCGGTCCCGTGGAACATCCTCGTTCTGCTGACGGTGCTGACGCTGGTCCCGGCAATCGTGTTATCGATGACCCCGTTCGTCCGCTTGCTCGTGGTTTTTCATTTTCTGCGGCAGGCGCTCGGCACGCAGACCACGCCGACCAACCAAACGCTGATCGGATTGTCGCTGATCCTGACCTTTTTCATCATGCAGCCGGTTGGGGCGGCGATTCACGATGCCGCCATCGTTCCCTGGGAAATGGGTCAAACCGACGCGATGGGCGCACTCGACCGCTCTGCCGTTCCGGTTCGCCGCTTCATGTTGAAGTACTCGCGGGAAAAAGACCTGGCGCTGTTTCTCGATCTTGCGAAAGAGCCGCGGCCTTCGCGTCCGGATGATCTGCCGATGCGGGTGGTCCTGCCAGCGTATTTGATCTCGGAATTGAAATCGGGCTTTCAGATTGGGGCTGCTCTCTATCTCCCGTTTCTCGTGGTCGATATGGCCGTGGCTGCGGTCACCACGTCGGTGGGCATGTTGCAGTTGCCGCCGGTGGTGATTTCGACGCCGCTGAAAATTTTGCTGTTCGTCATGGTCGACGGCTGGAACCTGCTGGTGGGTTCTCTGATGAAGAGCTTTTGAGGTGAACGATGCCGAACGATGTTGTGGTGGAGCTTTCGCGCCGGACACTCGAAGCTGCCGTGTGGATTGTCGCGCCGGTGCTTACGGTGGCGGTGGTGGTCAGCTTCGTGATCAGCCTGGGGCAAGCGCTGACTTCACTGCAGGACAGCACACTCTCTTCCGTGCCGCGGCTTGCAGCTGTCGGGGCAGCGTGCTTTTTCCTGATGCCATGGATGCTGCGCCGCATGAGCGCCTTCACGATTGCACTGTTTTCTAACTTGCCGCATTACCTGCGTTGAGGAGAGTTGTGGGCCCACTCGATCTTCGCCATATCGGGCTTCAGCAGATCGTCGCAGGAATTAGCTGCACCGGCGTGCGCATCGGCGGCTTGATGGTGTTTGCGCCTTTCACCGGCAGCGCCGCGATTTCCGCTCCAGTGAAAGCCGTGCTGACGCTGCTGATAACGGCGCTCGTCTACCCTATTTCTCCCGTGGTGGCAGTCCATGCCAGCGCGGCCGGCTGGACGAAGGTCGTTGCCGGGGAAGCAGTGATCGGCATGGCGCTCGGTTTGCTCCTGCAGTTCTCGTTCGAGGCGGCGCAGTTTGCCGGTCAAATTTTCGGAATTCAAACCGGCTTCTCGCTGGTCACCCTGCTCGATCCGCAGACGCAAGCGGATTCGCCTTCACTCGCGGTCTTCACCCAACTGATGGTGGTCCTGCTTTTTCTTGAAATGAACGTCCACCACTGGATGCTGCGCGGCGTGGTCGCAAGTTTTGCGTATCTTCCTCCGGGCTCGCTTGGCAATATTCGCATTTTGACCGCCGGCATTTTCAAAGCTGCTGGCGAGTTGTGGCTGGCCGGGCTGCAGATGGCCGCTCCGGTGCTTGCGGCGACGTTGCTGGTTGAAATCACGCTTGGATTTATCGGCAAAGCAGCGCCGCAACTGCCCACCACTCTGGCAGGTCTGCCGGTCAAAAGCTTGCTCGGTCTGATTGTGCTGGCGATCGCCGTTACCAGCTGGCCACGCTTGTTTGAAAGGCAGTTCGTAACCGCAATCTCACAAGGCGAACGGCTGCTGCATTTGGCGAGATAGGACATATGCCGGGAGACAGAACCGAAAAGCCGACCCCGCGAAGGCAAAAGCAGGCGCGAGAGCAGGGCCAGGTCGCGCGCAGCCGCGACCTCACGACCGGAGTCGCCCTGCTGGTTGGTTTGCTGACTCTCTCCTGGAGCGCGCACAACTTTCCTTACGACTGGCGAAGGCTGATGGAACGCACACTGGCCGAAGCGACCACGCAAAGTTTTGATTCTGCGCCGCTCGTGAGCTGGAGCACATGGGCAGTAGTCGCACTTTCGGCGCCGACGCTGGTGGTTGCGTTCCTCGCGGCGGCGGTGACCGCGGTTGCGCAAGGCGGATTCGTGTTCGCCCCAGCGGTTCTGACGCCACACTTCTCGAGGTTGAATCCCGCGACTCGGACCAAGCAACTGGTCTCTCTGACCGCGCTCTCGCGCTTTTTCAGGTCAGTGCTGCCTGTCGCCGCAATTGCGTATATCGCGGCCAACATCCTGATTCGCGATCGTGGCGGGTTGTTCGGCGTGACGCAACTCGGCCCCAAGGGGCTACCGCGATTCATCTTCGAAAGAACTTTCGAGCTGACATGGAAGTCCGCGCTCGTTCTGGTTGCGTGGTCGGCCGTCGACTACATGCTCGAGCGGCAACACCTTTCGAGCGAGCTGATGATGAGCCGCGAAGAGCTCAAAGATGACTACAAGCAGACAGAAGGGAATCCCACAATCAAGGCGCGGATTCGCCGCTTGCGGCGGCAAACGGCGCGGCGCGCCATGCTCGAAGCCACAAAGCGGGCGAGCGTCGTAATCACGAACCCCACTGAATTCGCCGTGGCTCTCGAATATAAGCCTGCAATGGCCGCCCCGGTCGTTGTAGCGAAAGGGCGGAACATCCTCGCCCGCCAGATTAAGGAAGTGGCGCGCTGGCAGGGTATTCCGATGATTGAAAATCCGCCACTCGCGCATGCGCTCTACCGCGCGGTTGAGATCGGCCAGTACATTCCGCCGAAGTTGTACGCCGTGGTGGCGGCAATTCTGGCGGCAATTCATCGTGCCGAGCAGCGGGCACGGGCGCAAGCATCGTGGAAGGGAGCAGCGCAACAACTATGGCCGAGGTAACCAAAGCCGCTCCGCGGGCCCGTACACCGATGGTCGAATGGGCCATTCCGGTCGCTGCAATTGGTCTGATCTTCGTAATGCTGGTGCCTATGCCGTCGTTCCTGCTCGATCTGCTGCTGGCAACGAGCATTACGGCATCTGTGCTGGTCTTTCTTTCGGCCATGCACGTTCTGCGTCCGGCACAGTTTTCGGTTTTCCCGAGCCTGCTCTTACTGCTTACTTTATTCCGACTTTCGCTGAACCTGGCCTCAAGCCGTCGAATTTTGCTGCACGGAAACGAAGGCGCTTCCGCCGCCGGGCATGTGATCGAAGCATTTGGTCAATTCGTGGTGGGTGGCAACTACGTGGTCGGCTTCGTTCTCTTCGTCGCACTGATCGCGATTCAGTACATCGTGGTCAGCCACGGCGCGGTGCGAACCGCCGAAGTCACGGCACGGTTCACCCTCGATGCTTTGCCGGGCAAGCAGATGGCGATCGACGCCGACCTGAATGCCGGCATCATCGATGAAGCCCAGGCGCGCGCGCGGCGCGAACAGATCGCCCGTGATGCCGAATTCTACGGCGCGATGGATGGCGCCGCCCGTTTTAATCAGCGTGACGCGCTCGCGACCGTGCTGATTACCAGCGTCAACATCATTGCCGGATTTCTGATTGGTGTCTTTCAGCTAGGCATTCCATTTCGCGAGGCGCTGAAGACTTACACAGTACTGACCGTCGGCGATGGCCTGGTCACCATGATTCCGTCACTGCTGGTTTCACTTGCCGGCGGGATCGTAGTGACGCGTGCATCCTCCGGCACAACGCTCTCAAGCGACTTGAGCAAACAGTTGTTCTCCGGGCGGCGGCCATTGTTTCTGGCATCGGGTGTGATGCTGGCGCTGGCTGCCATCCCCGGACTGCCGAAAATTTCCTTCCTCTTCCTGGCCGCGCTTGTTGCGATTCTCGCGTGGAGAACTCCGGCCGCATTAGCCACTCCCGCCATGCCGGAGAAAGATAAGCAGAAGGACAAAAAAGCGGACTCGGTCGAAGATCTACTGAAGCTTGACGAACTCGGCCTGGAGGTGGGTTATGCGCTTGTGCCGCTGGTTGACCAGAATCGCGGAGGCCAGCTACTGGCGCGAGTTAAAGCATTGCGCAGCAATCTGGCAGTGCAACTGGGATTCATTCTCCCCCCAGTGCACATCACCGACAACGCGAACCTCGGTCCTCGACAATACGTCATCTATCTGCGCGGTGTAGAAATCGCGCGCTGGGAGATGCGGGACGATTGCCTGCTCGCCATCAGCTCGGACGCCACGCCTCCTCCCATTCCCGGCACTGCCACGCGCGAGCCGGCGTTCGGAGTGGCCGCGACTTGGATTACTCCCGCCTTGCAAAACGAAGCCTTGGCCAAGGGTTACGCGGTGGTCGATCAAACGTCGGTGCTCGCCACGCATTTGGCGGAGGTCATCAAGCAACACGCCCCGGAACTACTCACCCGCAACGAAACCAAGCGCCTGCTCGATCGAGTAGCGGATTCGCAACCAAAGCTGGTCGAAGAACTCACGCCCAAACTGCTTTCTCTCGGCGAGGTGCAAAAAGTCTTGCAGCAGCTTCTGCGCGAGCAGGTTTCGGTCCGCGACCTCGGGACAATTCTTGAAGCGCTGATCGATGCGGCCCAAAGCACTAAGAACGCCGTGTTCCTGGTTGAAGCTGCGCGGCAGGCGCTGGCGCGCGCACTCGTGCGGCCGCTGTTGACTCCCGAAGGGAAGCTCAGAGTGCTTGCGCTGGACGGAAATCTCGAAGACGAACTCAGCCGCGCATTCAATCCGCAAGCCCAGGCGAGCGCACCAACGGCTGCGCTGCAGCCTCCACTCACTCGCCGCATTTTGGACGGATTACGGCGAATTTTGGGCGAGCAGGCCGCAATGATGAACGCTGTCCTTCTCTGCCCGACCCCTGCGCGTTTTCACCTGAAGCGGCTGCTTGAGCCATTTCTTCCGAAGATAGTCGTGCTTTCGCCGGGAGAAATCCCGACGATGGTGACGGTGCAGACGATCGGGACGGTGCGATGAGCGCAGGCCAGGAAAACAGGAGCCCAGAAATGCAAGCGCCTAAACAAGCGTATACCTCATGGCAGAACGAAGAAGAGCGCCAGCGACTCCTGACCGAGCAGTTGCCGCAGGTCCGCTATATTGCGCGGCGTATTCACGAACGGTTGCCGCGGCACGTCCCACTGGAGGACCTCGTCCACGCCGGCGTTGTTGGGCTGATAGACGCACTACAGAAATTTGACCGCGGCAAGCACGTTCAATTCGGGTCCTATGCCAAGTTCCGGATCCGCGGGGCCATTCTCGACAGCTTGCGCGAAATGGACTGGAGCCCGCGCGACCTGCGCCGGCAATCGCGCCGCGTGGAGGAGGCGCACAACAAATTGCGCGCACAATTGGGAAGAAATCCCAGCGAGCCTGAACTGGCGCGCGAACTGGAGATCACCCTTCCGGAGTTGCAGAAATTGCTCGGCGAAATCAACGCCCTTGAAATTGGCAGCCTGCGCTTCATTTCGCCCGACGATGGAAAAGAAGAAGATCTCTGCGAATACTTGCCCAGCGACAACGACGATAGCCCGTTGCTGCAATGCTTGCAATCGGAGATGAAAGACCTTCTGACGCGGGCAATTTCTGAGCTGCCGGAGAAAGAGAGGCAGGTGCTCGCGCTCTATTACTTCGAAGAGCTGACGATGAAGGAAGTCGGAATGACGCTCGGGGTAGGCGAATCGCGAGTATCGCAAATTCACTCGATGGCGGTGGTCCGCTTGCGGGCGCGGATGGCTGAACTCACCGCAGCACGGGCGCAAGCTAAAACCCGGGCTGCGGGCGCAACCTAACAAACTATGGACAGGATCTTAAGTCAGCAGGAAATCGATGCGATGTTTCGCGCGGCCCACGGTGGTGCGGGATCGCCGCCGGCGGCCGTTCCCGCATTGCAGCGTTGGGATTATCGCCAGGCGGGAAAGCTCGGCCGCGGCCAGATTGCCTCGATTACCATTTTGCACCAGAGCTTCGCGCGCAGCCTGACGTATTCCATCGGCGCTCTGTTGCGTACTGCGTTTCAGGTGGCGATGGTGTCGGCCGAGCATTTGGCCTTCAACGATTTCCTCGGCGGCATTCCCGAGGGCACTTATCTCGCATCGTGCAAGCTCGCGCCATATGAGGCCTGGGGCCTGATCCAGCTCGATCTTGGGATCGCGTACTCGCTGGTCGACGTGCTGCTCGGCGGCGAGGGTTCGGGCACTCCGCCATCTCGGGAAGTTACGGAGATTGAAGAACAGATTCTCGAAACTGCCATGCGAATTGTCTGCCGCGAATTGCAGGCGACCTGGCAAACACTGGCGCTCGAATTTCAGTTCGGGGAACGGGAAAAAGCAGGCCAGGCGCAGCAACTGATGGCGCTGGAGGAAAAGATGTTGTGCCTGAGCTTCGAAGTTATGCTGAAGGAGCGGCGAGGCACTATGAGCATCGCCGTGCCAACAGTAATTTCCAGTTTGCTGCTGAGGAAGTTGGCGGTCGCGCGCCCCGGTTTTTACACCCGTCCCGACTCGCAGGACTTTACGCGCCAACTGCGCAAGCTGCTGCTCAATTGTCCTTTCCGTTTTGAGCTGGCGCTCGAAGCCGGTGCTGTATCCGCCCAATTGGCTGATCTGCATCCGGGCAAAGTTCTAGTCTTCAATCGCGGGGCCAATGACCCGGCCGCGCTCTTCACCAAAGATCGCGCAATCTATTTGGCCCACTTGGCGAGGCGTGGCAATCGCCGGGTAGCACAGATCATTTCTGGTACAGAAGAGGAGAAGAATGCACTATGAGCACAGCGCCTGTGGCTCCCCCGCGTGCAGTCAATACCTTTGTCCATTTGTGGGCTGAGGCCTTGTCGAATGTGCTGGCGCAAGTGGCTTCGGCGGAATATTCGATGCAGCCAACTTTGTCCGGGCAAATGCCACAGCCGGACGCTGGTGACGTGCAACTTACCATCACGGCGGCTGGTAATGTACGTGGCGAAATGACTGTCGGCGTTCCCGCTTCCTCCGTCCTCGAGTTGGCCAGGCTTCTCACGGACGGGAATGCTACAGCCTCGGAACTTAGTGGCGATAACCGTTCCGCAGTCGAAGAATTTTTCCGGCAAGTTGCAGGCCACGTAGTTACGTCTGCGCGCCCGAAGGGCTTGGAAATTCAGCTCACCACAGTACCAGGCGAGGCGCCAACTTGGTCGCCGGGTGCGAGTGGATGGATTTGCTCAGTGCCGGGCGCTCCGCATCAGTTGCAAATCGAATGGAAGCTGAGCTCGGCTCTGGCCACCGGAATCGTTTCGTCATGGCAGGAACAAGCGGCGTCTCCGCCTGCAGCGGTGCGGGAAGTCCAGGACGCAACTGCAGAAAGTACGTACGTAGGCAGAGCGAAAGAGGAAAGACTCCCGGCCAAGCTCGACCTGCTGATGGATGTTGAACTCGAGGTTGCGCTGCGCTTCGGTGGCCGCAACGTCCTGCTGAAGGAAATCCTTGAGCTGGGGCCAGGCGCGGTGCTCGAACTCGACCGCGATATCCAGGATGAAGCCGATCTGCTCCTCGATGGACGGCTGATCGCGCGTGGCGAGGTGGTTGCAGTGGAGGGGAATTTCGGCTTGCGCGTTACGGAGCTTCTTGCGGGGACTTCATCCTAAAATGAGCATGACAACAGCGCTAGCTGCACAAATTCGTCGGGAAAGTCTGTTCGGCTGGCGGCGCGCGCCAGCCTGCGCGAGTTCCAAGTGCACTCGTGACCAAAGCCTTTGGAACCGCTTTTTCGCTCATATAACGACAATCGAATTTCGCAGGTCGACATTCTGCTTCCCAAGCTGTTTCGAACGCGAGCTGCAACGCGAGCTAGAACGGTTGTCTGTCACGAATTCCGCAAACAGCAGAAGAACTCGCCGAATTCCCCTCGGATTGCTGATGCTCTCACGCGGAGCTGTTACGAATGACCAACTGTGGCGTGCGTTAGATGAGCAGAAGCAAACAGGCTACGGACGCATTGGAGAATGCTTGACGCGATTGGGCTTCGCCCAGGAGGCGGATATCACAGCAGCTCTCGCCCTGCAGTGGTCATGCCCGTTGCTACGAAAACTCCCAACCCTCTTCGATAGCTGCGGAATTCCTATGCAAGTTTTGCGCAGCCTCCGTATGTTTCCGATCCACTTATCGCGACCAAGGAGCACGGTACACGTGGCATTCGCGGACGAGATCGCCTATGCTGCGCTGGTTTCACTCGAGCAAATGCTGAATCTAAAGACGGAGGCCTGCCTCACCACACCACGAGAACTGAACTCCGCGTTGGATGCGCTGAAAGAAAGCGGTGAACAAAAAGAAAAAGTCTTTAGAAACCTTCGGCACCCAGAAGAAATTGTTCCCATTGTCTCCGGCTACGCTGGAAAACTGCATGCCTCGGAAGTCCGCACAGTTGTGTGCGGAAGCCAATACTGGGTACGGGTTTTTGGCGATTCGGGACCGTTCGACCTTATTTTCACTATGAGAAAAACTGGTTTCGAAGAAATTCAAACAGCCGTGTGATCACTGCTTCACGTACTCGTTCTTCACGACTTCCCCGCCCTTCATCACGAATTTCACATGCTGCAAGGTGGTCACATCGCGCGAAGGATCGCCATCCACAGCAATAATGTCCGCCCACTTCCCCGGGTCGAGAGTCCCAACCTTGTCCGACCAGCCGAGCAGATCGGCGTCATTGATCGTTGCAGTTTGAATTGCCTGCAATGGGCTCATTCCGAGGCTGACGTATACAGCCAATTCGTGTGCATTCAATCCATGCGGATAGACCGCCGCATCCGTACCCATCCCGATCTTCACGCCGGCAGCGATTGCTTTCTTGATGTTCCCCTTGCTCATTCTTGAAACCAGATCCATCTTGGCGCGAACGTAATCGGGAAGGTTGTCCTCGGCCGCGTGCTCACGGTGCCAATCGACGAGATACAACGTGGGCACGAGATAAGTTCCGTTCCTCTTAAGAGTGGCGATTGCCTCGTCGTTCATTAAGTGCCCGTGCTCGACGGAGTCGACGCCAGCCTCTGAAGCCCAGATCACGCCTTGAGCTCCATGCGCATGTGCGGCGACCTTTCTACCAAGTCGATGCGCGTCGGCAACGATCGCCTTCATTTCTTCGAGCGTGTACTGCGATGCATTGGGATCGTCGCCCTTCGAGAGCACGCCGCCGGTGGCACACACTTTAATGAGATCAGCGCCGTACTTGATCACCTCGCGAACTTTATGTTGTACCGCTTCAATTCCATCGGCTACGCCATCAGCCGTTGCGTGATACTCGTACGGAAGCAGATCGTTATCACAGTGCCCGCCGGTGATGCTCAAGGGAGGACCGCTCACGAGCATCCGGGGGCCGGGGACGTCGCTGGCGTTGATGGCATCACGAAGCGCGACATCAGCGTAGCCGTCTGCGGCGACGTTGCGCACGGTAGTGAATCCGGCTTCGAGGGTGATGCGGGCATTGTGTGCGCCGATGAGCGCTTCTCGCGGTATAGAAATTGCGAGTGTTTCGTATCCGAACTGAGGGTTGAAGGTGAGATGCGTGTGTGCGTCGATCAGCCCGGGAAGGACGGTTGCATTCGGAAGGTCGATCAGGTGGTCCGACGGAGAAGTTTTCGTGGAGGAAGCTGGGCCAACACTTTCAATCTTGTCGCCAGCAATTACGATTGCCTGATCGCTCGCAATTTTTCCGGTCTTCACATCGAGCACTTTTCCAGCGTGGATGACCGTACGCTGTTGAGCATTGGCCGCAAGAAAAGAAACCGCAAGTAGAACAAGGACCACAAAACAGGACCGCGAAGAGTTCTTCATGTTGTTTCCTCTCCACTAATGATTGCTTCCGCCTCGATTTCGACCAGCATGTCGGGCGAGACCAGGGCAGTAATTCCGATCATCGAGGTTGCGGGACGGATCTCGCCAAAAAATTCGCCATGCGCTCTTCCGACTTTCTCCCAATCGGCGATATTGGTCACATACATCCGCGTGCGCACGACATCCCTTAGACTCGCGCCGGCTTTCTTCAGCGCGGATTCAATGTTCTTCAGAGTCTGCACCGCCTGGGCATATGCGTCCGTGGGAGCGACGATGTTTCCATCCGGCCCGGTTGCCGTCGTGCCCGAAACGTAAACATGATTGCCGATGCGAACTGCACGAGAGTAACCGACCACCGGCTCCCATGGCGTGCCGCTTGAAAAGTTCTTGCGCTTCATAACCTGCTCGAAGACTGCGCTTAGACCGGCAATTCTAGCTGAAAAGCTGAAATTGTCACCTTTCGGATTCGCCAAACAAGCAGCAATTAGCAGCCACACGCCACGAGTGACAACATCCAGAACGTTTTTTCCGCCTGCGGGTTTTTACTGTATGGCGAAAAATGTTCGCACTAACGGAAGTTACTTGCTTTCGGATGTTTAATACGGTATCTAACGCGAAAGGGCATGTGTAGCGGCTTTCGTGAGCATCCAAGTTTGCAGGTGAAAAGATCGCAGGTGACAAATGATTTCGGACGACCATCCACTGCAAAAGCTCTTTATTGAAATGGTAGGACGCGCATACGCGCGCGAGATTGGGATCCGCGACCCTGAAGTCGTGGGTTATGTGGCGCATCTGCTCGCCGAATTTTGCGATGCCGAGCAGTTGTTCAAGGTCCGCAACTCGGCCGGTAAGCAAATAACCGACGTGGGGGAGATGCTGCTCGAATCCAATCCTGTGTTCGGTCCGGCAGCGTCTTTCGATCGCGAGCGTCAGGTTCGGAAGCACATTGGCGATTACACTTTATTTTTTACGGGAATGTTTCCGGAGAGCATCAATAATCTTCGTCTCCGCCGCAACCGCCTGGAGAGCCTTATCGACTGGATGAAGGCCGGCAAAGAAAGCTACTACATCGTTTCCAAGTTCGACTGCTTCGAATACACCAAAGTTGCGCCGCTTTTCGAGCATCTCTCCGATCATTTTGAGCAGTGCGTGTACGGACTGAATTGCGTGAAGAACGAACTGCAGGAGATGCAGCACCCGATCGTTCGCCGCACGAACGAACTGCTGATGTAATCAGGGCCGGCGACTCTTGCCGGCCGTCAATTCTTCGCTACCATAGTTCAATGACCATAAATGCTGCCTCGCAGGAGTGGAGCTCTCTGCGTTATGCGGAGAACGCGCGGTTTGTTTCTGATTTAGGCGAGCCCTTGCTGGCGTTGCTGAATCCGCAACCTGGCGAGCGCATTCTCGATCTTGGGTGCGGCGATGGTGTGCTGGCGAAGAAAATCGTGAATGCGGGCGCGACCGCCGTTGGCATAGACGGTTCTGCCGATATGGTTGCTGCCGCCCTCAGAAACGGCATTGATGCGCGGATTGTTGATGCGCACAATCTCAATTTCGGTGCCGAGTTCGATGCCGTGTTCTCGAACGCTGCGCTGCACTGGATGAAGCGCGATCCTGATGCTGTGATCGCCGGAGTGCATCATGCACTCAAAGCTAGCGGCCGCTTTGTTGCGGAAATGGGAGGCCACGGTAATGTGGCGGCGATCTGCGTTGCACTGTTTGCGACGCTCGAGAAGTATGGGGTGAATGATCCTCCCGCGAATCCATGGTATTTCCCGTCAGTGAATGAGTATCGGACGAAACTTGGGCAGCACGGATTCCGGGTCGAATATATCGGACTGATCCCGAGGCCGACACCACTTCCGACAGGGATGCGGGCTTGGCTCGAAACATTTGCCATTCCCTTCACCAAGGCCGTTCGTCACGAAAGGCGCTCTGCATTCCTGGACGAAGTCACCGAGAGGCTGAGGCCAGTTTTGTGCGACTCGGACGGGCTGTGGACCGCGGATTATGTTCGTTTGCGGTTTTCGGCCCGAAGAGGAACTTAGTTGTTGCGAGAACTACCGCTGCTCTGAATGGCACTCATATTTGACGTGCCCGCTGTGGGAGTCTGTTGCTGCGGCGCATACTTCGAGGCGCATTTCGCCTGAATTTCTTTGGCGTGAAAAACACCATCGCGGCCGAATGTGCCTATTGCCAAAGCCTGAGCGTTATCTTTAAATGTGTCGGGCGCCGGCTCGGTGCTGGTGTAAACAACGTTTAGCAATTGATCATTTTCAACCAGCGTAAAGTCCATATCGGTCCCATGATGCTTGATCGATCCCGGCTGAACATTTCCCGCAACCCGCAAGCGCTTAGAATAAGCTCCGTCGCCCATCCCGCGCAGTTCTTTAATAGTGACGTAATAGCTCTTGCTCTCCTGCACGCCTGTGTATGCGAGATACCCCAGCGCGAGCACGATGACGATCATCGCGCCACCGAATTTAAGGAATTTGCCGGTCGTAGGAGACATCTGCTGAAACTTTACTCGCGGCAGAATAGCCGGTCAAGGCAGCAGGTCCGTATTCCCCATTGGGCTGGCGTAATGTCCTTTTTTCGCCCAGTCCGACACATAATAGCGCTTGCGGGTGATGCATGGCACAGATGTCAAAAAGTAAACTGGGCATTTATGTGTGTGTCTTCGTCGCCATACTCTGCTCCAGCCCGGTAGCCCTCACCTACTCGGAACTGGGAATAGTCCACCTGAAAATGGTCGACTTCTTCAGCTTGGACTCGCAGCAGGCATGGGTGCTCGTTCAGAATAACAAGGACAAAACATTCTTATTCCGAACAAATGATGGAGGCAATAACTGGGAGGCACTTCCGACACCGTTCTCACTCCAGAACATCTTCTTCGTCGATCCAGACAATGGTTGGGCGACTGCCATGGAGCCAAATGGCGAAAAGTTCCGTTTCATTTGTCTGCGGACATCGGACTCTGGACAATCATGGAGCAAGCTAGCCTACGTTGGTTCTTCTAAAGAACCTTCCGGAATTGCATTCGACACAATCGATCATGGCTGGATAGTCGGCGAGGGCGAGAGTGGGAGGGCTTTCGTCTATGAGACGAACGACAGCGGAGAACACTGGAACAAACTCCCGTGGAAATCTAAGCCTGCCTCAGGGCTATATGGTGTGCGCCTACATGGTGGAATCGTCTACGCATGGTCTTCTGGTGCCGGTGGCAGCGGGATTTTTCAGCTCCGTCCGGGCATGTTCCCCGAACAGATCTCCGCCCTGGAAACGATGAACTTCGCATTCGTCTCAGGTGACTCGATAGTGTCGGCCGGTCAATTGGACGTATATCTCAAAGACCCGACGGATGGCGACTGGGACGAGGTACTGCATGCCCGTGACATGACATTCTGGGATATGAAATTCGCCGACGAGGAGCACGGTTGTGTTGTCGGTGGGGAGGTGTATTGTACGGCTGATGGTGGTCGCACCTGGGAGCCCCGGCGGCTACCGCGCAGTGCTAAGGGTGAGAACGAGTTTTTCTACCGCCTTTATTTGCTCGACAGTCTCCATGGGTGGGCAGACGGGGACGATTCAATTTACGAAACGAACGACGGCGCTCATACTTGGTCTAAGGTAGATTTCTTCGATAAAGACGGCAAGCCACTGACACACACCCGACGAATTAATTGACTACCTCGTCCTAAGTAGTTTGGAGGCGTAGAACAGAGTCCAAGCTTCAAACCGCTGAAATCCCGCCTCATCTAAAATGAACCTATGATCCATCCCTGGCACGACGTGACTCCGGGCAGCAAGCTCCCGCAGGAGTTCAACACCGTCATCGAGATTCCATTCGGCTCAAGCGTAAAATACGAGCTGGATAAAACCAGCGGACTTATCAAGCTCAACCGGGTGCTCTACTCGGCGGTTTATTATCCGGCGAATTATGGCTTCATTCCCCAAACGCTAGCCGAAGACGACGATCCGCTCGATGTGCTGGTGCTGTGCCAGGAAGCAGTCGTGCCATTAACGATGATTTATGCGCGCGCGATTGGTCTGATGACCATGATTGATTCCGGGAAAAAGGACCACAAGATCATTGCCGTCGCTACGACTGACCCGGAGTTCAACAGCTACACCGAAGCCAGCCAAATGCCCCCGCACCGCTCGCTGATGCTGCGCCGTTTTTTTCAGGATTATAAGCAATTGGAAGGCAAGGCGGTTGAAGTCGATCAGATTCGGCCAGCGGCGGAAGCTTATCCGATTATCAGCGATGCGCTGCATCGTTACAGCGAACACCGGCGAAGAGGATTCGCCACCCATTCATGAATTGATTCTTCTTTGGTGGACCTTGGTGTCCTTGGCAGATAGTACGGTTTGACGCCTTTACCACGAAGAAATCGAAAGGATTATTCGTCCCCGTTGACCTGCCACCAATCGGCTTTCTCGAACTGCGCAAGCTTTTCGGCGGCGTGCTGCTCGTACCAGTTCTGCCAGGCGGAAGCATTGCTCGGCAAGTTATTTCCGGTGATCTCGTGCAGAGCAAGAAAGCCCCAATTCCGCATTTGCGAGTCCGTTCGTGAATCGGCTACCAGCGACAACAATTTCGGGACCATCCTCATGCGTTGCGCCCGCTTGAAATTGCCGCAATCGGAAATGTTGCAACCGGCGCGGTCACGCACCTGGTATGAAGGGTCGCTCGTAAAAATCTCGAAAAGCTGATCCAGCGCTTGATCGGTGCCGAGATAGCGCATACCTTCGACCGCCCATTGACGCACGGTTACGTCTGAATCATGTTCCGCATAATCGAGCAGCACCGGATAGAGCTTGTCATAAGCAACGCCCCGGCCCGCGAGCATCCCCATAAAGTACACGGACGCGGCTCGATATTGAGCATCAGTCTTTGCACGCTCGATCAGCAGATCGGCGCTCTCATCGGTTTTCGCCCATCCATCCATCGAAAGATCCAAATCTGCGTTCGCATAGCGGACGCGAAGGTCACTCGAGTATTCCGATCGCCTCTCCAGATCCTTCATTTTGGGAGTGAGTTTTACCTTCCCGAGCCACACCTCGGATTGAATGTTCTGCTCGAAGAGGTCCAAGGCTCGTTCGTCATGCCCGATTGCGCGTTCAAGTAATTCTTCGGCTTGGCCTTGGATCGGCAATTGCTGAAGCCGGTTCAGATCAGCATCGGTAAGCGGCGAAAATTTGTGAGCCGAGCTTCGAGCTCCTGATTTAATCGCAACCTGGCTACGATGCTGCCGAACCCCGGTGTTTTTAACGAACATGAGGGCAATAAATCCGACCCAAATGGCGAAAAAGCTAAGCCCGATGGCAATGCTTACTTTGTTTCGTTGCCTTACAGTCGAGGGCCGCATGCTGCCAGCGGCGGCTCGCTGCGGCGGTGGCGCATAGACGCTGCCAAATGGGCCTTCGAGAACCACGTGAGTGTCAGTTTTCAGACCGGCAAGCTTCTCGATTTGCGAAACGATCCATTGCGCTTCCTGGCGATCGGCGATACCGTCGGCAAGTACTTTATTGTTCCCTTCTTTTGTCTGTAAGCGCACTGCATAGGAAGCGGTCGTTCCACTAGAACTCTGAACGCTCATTGCGGCAAGCACCGACTGAATGTCGCCAAACCCAAATTCACTCGGCGTTCCCGATCCTAAAATCTTGCGCAGAGATGTAACTTTTCCATGGCCGACCTTCACAGTTGTGCTGCCTAATACACTTTGCAGGCATCCGTAGACGAGCAAGAGATCGAAAAGACCGAACGCTGGAGCGAAGAACCAGGGCGCCTTCGAGTGCGCAAGAAAATAAACGAGTGCAGTCCAGCCGGCGGTCACGAGCAACAAAACAAGCGTCTGCATCCGATTCCGGAATGGCGGGAAATAGAATTCAGTTGATCCATCGGCCGCCGCGCTGACCATCACTTTTGGATTGGCGGGTGCTGGTACCTCGGTGGAATTCGATTCGAACGCGGGTGCAGTTCCGGCGGCGGCCGCTGTGGAAGACGATGCGAAGCTGGAGCTTGCGAAGTCTGACGCGAAATTCTGAGACGCGAACGACTGAACGCTTGCGCCGGATCGAAAGACTGGGACTTCAAATGCGTCGGAATAGTCGACTCCCGGAACATCGGCCTTCGCATAAAGCACCCAGGCCAGTTGATCGCGATAATTATCGTGATTGGTTTCGTAGGCGTCCTGCGGAACGCCGAAGTCGACCGGAATTGCAGTGCCCAGAGGCCCAACTGACAACGCGCCCTGGGAAACATTCTTCTGGTCTTGCCACAGGGTGATTGAATTGGTGCTCTGCTGTTTACCCGATCCGGTCGTTATCGTCCGCACGCAGGCCAGGCGCAAATCAATGCCGTGCTCCGCTGCGGTGTCGAGCCGCAAATGGATTTGTCCGGTGACGCGCTTGCCAGGTGAGAAGGGCAGCGCGGCGAATTCGAAATAAGTCGTGCCGTACCGCTCGCGGCGGATGCTCGCGCGCAGAGCGCCTATTAATAGGATCAAAGGAATGACGCACAGACCTAGCGGAATCAGCGCCTTTGGATCGGAGTTTCGCACCGCACCCGGCACAGTGCTTAGAGCGATTGGCAGGATGATCATGCTGCTAATCACCGTACCGATCCACCAACCAAAAATGGTGTTGCGTTTCTGGCTTAGAGCTTTGCCGGTCGCCCAATCGGACCGCCAGAGCCACGGCGAATCCGGATTTGCGTCCTTGGTCGCCTGATCTTGCTTCGCTTTCCGATAGCCGAAAACAGCGCCGATCATCAGCCCCAAGCCGATAAGCGCAAATGCAAACCCGAAGGCGGCACCGGCGATTGGGTCTCCGTTTTTATGGAGTGATGGAAAAAAGGAGAGAAATGCCAGGGCAAAGACTAAGCCGAACCCGAAAAATGGCAGGCCGAAAACAAATAAAAGGACTGCTCCGGCTTTCGATGGTTGGGCCACGCCGCGATTGTAGGCCGGATGATAACACCACAGATAGTTACTGGCGTCATCCGGAAAGCCGATGAGCTTAGAGCCAAAAGCCCGCCATCGCGAAGCCTGTCGCCTGAAGCTTAGTCGCTTTTAGTACCATATGTACATCGATGAAGCGCATCGCGATTTTGGGGTCGACGGGGAGCATCGGCCGCAGCACCCTTAGCGTGGCCGAATCGTTTCCCGAACGCTTTCAGGTGCTAACCCTCGCAGCGGGCCGCAACCTGGAGGCTGCATTTGAACAAGCCAAGCGCTGGCGGCCCCGGGTGATCTCGGTTGCGTCGGAAGCCGATGCTGAGACGTTAAGATCCAAACTCAAATCGGCCGGAATCGGCGATCTCGAAGTAACGCATGGTCCGGCCGGAAACGTTCGCGTATCGACACATCCCGAAGTCGATTTCGTCGTCAGTGCAATTGTCGGTGTGGCGGGACTTGAAGCTACGTTTGAAGCTGTGCGAGCCGGTAAGACAGTAGGATTGGCAAACAAAGAATGTCTCGTAGCTGCCGGCGAATTAATCACCGAAGAAGCTCGTCGCCAAGGAAAACCACTCCTTCCGATCGATAGCGAACACAATGCCGTTCACCAATGTTTGCGCGGTGGGCGAATGGAAGAAGTCCGCCGAATCTGGCTTACCGCTTCCGGCGGCCCTTTTCTGCATATGCCAAAATCGAAGTTTGCCGACATTACGGTTGAGCAGGCTCTGAATCATCCCACGTGGAAAATGGGCAACCGCATCACGATCGACTCGGCCACGCTCATGAACAAAGGATTTGAGGTAATCGAGGCTTGCCGATTGTTCAACATTCTTCCGGAGCAGGTTTCTGTGATTGTTCATCCGCAGTCGACGATTCACTCTCTGGTCGAGTTTGTCGATGGCAGCATTCTTGCTCAACTGTCGGTGACTGACATGCGGCTGCCGATCTTGTACGCACTGACCTTTCCCGAACGTATACCGTCCGAGTTGAACTTTAGTCTGAGTGACCTACGGCACCTCGATTTTTGCCCACCTGATATGGAAAAATTTCCCTGCTTGCGCCTGGCTTATGAAGCCGTAAAGGCGGGAGGCGGTAAAACGGTTGGGCTGAATGCTGCTGATGAGGTCGCAGTTTCGGCGTTCCTGGAGGGAAGCATTGGTTTTGAAGAGATCTCGACCATAATCGAACAAACGGTTGCTGAAACGCCGGTTGGCAAATTGGAATCTATTAAAGAGGTGCTGGCGGTCGACCAAAAGTCACGGGCAGTCGCCCGCGACCAAGTGGCTGCCTGGGGTAAGGAGCGCAAAACTCCGGCGGGCATTGGGATGCGAGATAACTAACGGCTACGAATAAATACCCACATGAGTCTTTTCCATTCAATTTTTACATCGGTCTTTTATTTCATCATTGTCATCGGCGTCATGGTGCTGGTCCACGAGTTTGGCCACTTCGCCGTGGCGAAGTTGCTGGGCGTCCGCGTTGAACAGTTCGCAATCGGATTCGGAACTCGTTTGTTCGGATTTCGTCGAGGTGGAACCGACTATCGCGTGAATGCGCTGCCCTTCGGCGGCTACGTGAAAATGTCAGGTGAAAATCCGATGGATGAGCGATCGGGAGACCCCGCCGAATTTCTTTCTCATCCCCGGTGGCATCGCTTTCTAGTGGCGATCGCCGGGCCATTCATGAACATCCTGCTGGCGATTGGCTTGTTGACTGGTGTGTACATGGTCCATTACGAGCACCCGGCATATCTCGATCAGCAAGCCGTGGTGGGATTTGTGGAGCACGGCTCGCCCGCTGAAAAACAAGGTATTCAGCCCGGCGATCACATTGTTCAGATTGATGGCGTGCAAAACCCCACGTGGGAGCAGGTGGAAATCAAGCAACTGCTCAGCGCGAACCAGCCGCTCGGGTTTGCGGTCGAACGCGATGATAAAAAGATTCAGGGTTCCATTGTTCCGGTCGCAACGGGCGCTTCTGATGCGGGCTCGGCGGGGTGGTTCCCGGTTGAGCCGGTAATCGTTGGCGATATCGAATCGGGTATGCCCGCGGCCAAAGCCGGGTTGAAGCCGGGCGACAAGATCATCTCAATTGATGGGCAAATCGTCCCTTCCATTCAGGCAATGATCGATCGCTTGCAACAGACCAAGACCAAACCGATACAGCTCGTTGTGCAACGCGATGGCAAAGATTTGAGCTTTACATTGTCGCCGGTGCTGGCTGATACGCCGGGCAGCGAAAAACATTATCGCCTGGGCTTCAGAAATTCATACGAGACAGCGGTCACCAAGCTCCCATTTGCGGATGCGTTCAGTCATTCGCTTCAGGACAACAAACGCTATTCAGCTATATTGATTGAACTCGTCGGGAAATTAGTGCAGCACAAGGCCTCTCTCAATACAGTTTCAGGCCCCATTGGCATCGCCGAACAGACAGGCGCTGCCGCGGAAGAGAAGGGTTGGATACCGCTACTCGCGTTATCCGCCGCCATCAGCTTGAACCTCGGCATCTTCAATCTGCTGCCAATTCCGATCATGGATGGCGGCGTGATCCTGTTATTGTTCATCGAAGCGCTGATGCGCCGCGACATCAGCATGAGAATCAAAGAGCGCATTTACCAGGTTGCATTTGTATTCCTGGTGCTATTCGCAGCTGTCGTGGTCTATAACGACATCGCGAAGACTATCGCGCAAAAGCTGCCGTAAGGCAGCCGTCAGTCCTCAGCCATCAGGAAAGACGCTTTGGTTGAGCCTCCCCAACTCCTAACATGCCGTCATTCTGAGGACCCTTCGGTTTCTCGTCCGAACGACAGATTCCTCACTGCTGAAGCAGTTCGGAATGACATCTCCTGTATTGGTTAGTAAGACTGATGGCTGATGGCTGACGGGCTGTTAGCTAAACTGCTAAACTGAACTTTCCACATGGCCTTAATCCAGCGGCGTAAGACTGTAAGTTGCACCATCGGCAATGTTCGCGTGGGTTCTGATGCACCGGTCGTGGTGCAATCGATGACCAATACGGACACTGCAGACGCGGCCTCTACGGTCGAGCAGGTGGCGGCGCTCGCCCGAGCAGGTTCCGAGTTGGTACGTGTCACGGTAAATAATGAGGATGCCGCCGCAGCCCTGCCCCACATCGTCGAAAAACTCGACCGCCAAGGCATCAATGTCCCTGTAATTGGCGACTTCCATTACAACGGGCACATTCTGCTGAAGAAATATCCGGCATGCGCAAAAGCGCTGGCCAAGTATCGAATCAATCCTGGAAATGTCAGTGTTGGACGCAAAGACGATTCGAATTTTCGCACGATGGTCGAGGTCGCCGTCGAGAATCAAAAGCCGGTGCGCATTGGAGTCAATTGGGGATCGCTCGATCAATCGCTTCTCACTCGCATGATGGATGAAAACTCGCGGGCATCTGATCCCAAAGACGCGCGGGATGTCACCATGGAAGCGATGGTTGTAAGCGCGTTGAATTCGGCGGCCGCCGCGGAAAAGTACGGACTTCGTTCGGACCAGATCATACTCAGCGCCAAGGTGAGTGGAGTGCAAGATTTGGTTGATGTCTATCGCTCATTGGCAGCGCGTTGTAATTATCCTTTGCACTTGGGTCTGACCGAAGCCGGAATGGGCGCGAAAGGAATCGTTGCTTCAAGCGCGGGACTTTCAATTCTTCTGCAGGAAGGGATTGGGGACACGATTCGCGTTTCGCTTACCCCTGCGCCCGGCGGAGATCGCGCTGAAGAAGTTCGCGTAGCGCAGCAGATACTTCAGTCCTTGGGGATCCGCAGCTTTACTCCGCAAGTTACCGCTTGCCCCGGCTGTGGACGCACTACCAGCACCTTCTTCCAAGAAATGGCTGAGCAGATCCAGTCTTATCTGCGCGAGCAAATGCCCGTCTGGAAAAAACGCTACTCGGGTGTCGAAGAAATGAAAGTGGCGGTTATGGGCTGTGTAGTCAATGGACCTGGCGAATCCAAACACGCCAACCTTGGGATTTCTCTTCCAGGCACATTCGAGGAACCGAAGGCGCCAGTCTATGTGGACGGACGGCTACTCACGACTTTGCGCGGCGACAAGATCGTCGAAGAGTTTATCAACATACTCGACGGGTATGTTGACTCACACTACGCGCCGAGGAACGAAACCGTTACTGTGAGCTAGCACGGGCAGAGTGCCCGTGCTCCCACCTGGTATCAGCAATATACGTATTAAGCTGCGGCTTTCTGCTGTGAGCGGAACTTAGCCCAACGCGCTTTCTGCGCTGCAGCGATTTTGCGGCGTGCGGCAGCCGAAAGCGGCTTGCGGTTCGGAACTGCACGGGGTCCGGCTGATGCAGTTGAACCTGACTGCTTCTTGCGGGCGGCCCAGCGTGCGCGTTGTGCCTCAGAGATTCTTCTGCGAGCTTCGGCGGAGAGCGTACGCCCACCTCGCCTGCCAACGCTCCGGCTTGTGGCACTCCCGCCGGACAAACCTTCAATAACCGCAATTGCCTGATCCAACTTCTCTAACTGAACCTGCGCCTGCTTCCGCTCGTCCCGTAACTGCTGGAGAGCGGAGTTGAGATTTGACATGTATCCCCCTCAGATAAGTAACAGCCCAAGGATTGTAGATGCCTAAAACCTACCTTGGCTACTACATTTTTAAACTTACCAGGCCTATTTTCACGTAGGCCGAAACAACTTCCTTATCTTACTCCTCGTCCTCGCCTTCACCCTGGTTTTGCGGCATTAAGTCTAACTGCAGCACTGGAAGTTGCGTAGTCTTAAGCTCTTGATTTATAGCCGGTATTTCTCCGGTTTTGAATTTGTTCCAGCTACTTAGCAAATTTGTTAGCGATGCCTCGGTTTTCCTGGAAGCGTCAACTTGCGCCAGGGTAGGCGCTGCGTCAGCCTGCCCGGTAGCCCTATACAACGTGCTCAGGTCGAGGTTATTACTGCTCAGGCCGGGCGTTTTCTCGCCATCTGGCTTCGGCTCACCTTCGAGCAGGCTACTAATCTCCTTGTCTAGCTTCGCAAGCGGACCCTTCAATTCGCCGCTATTTGATTGAAGAAGCTTCCCCAACTGCTCATGAATTGATCGGGCCTGGGTGAGAGCTTCAGAACTCTCACTTAGCCTGGAGGCAAGTTCCGTCTGCAGCGCAAATTGCTTTTGTAAATCCAACGTCGAAGTTTTGACTCTGGGATCCATTTTCACAGTCAACTGAGCCGTTTCTGTATGGCCGGATGCAGTCAAACGAACTGAATAGGTCCCTGGCAGCACGTCAGGTCCGAGCGGGTACCGAGGAGTTTGGTGTGGTACCGCAGCAATCGGGTACTCGTGTTGTGCCGATTTTGGTGGCGCGTAGTGCAAGTCCCATATCCAACGATGCATGCCCGCATCTGCAGACAGAATCGCTTCTGGCCGAAGCCAATATAGCGGGATCAATTGCTTTGCAAGTTCTTCTTCGGTTTGCGCCGGCTTATCTGCACTTGAATAATGCCTGACGGGCTTGCCTTGTGCATCCAAAATTTCGAGTTCGACTGGACCTTGAACCGAGGCGGGAAGCGCGTAGTCGATGATCGCTCCGTGAGGAGGGTTTTCTCCCGCTGGTTCATCCGCCGGAAGCGGAGTATCGGTATTGGTATCGCGGCGCACACGATAAGCTACAGCAGGCTTAAAAAGATGCGCTTCAGCAGTCGCAAAGCCGGTTTCGCTAAGTTGTCGCAGCGGTGTTATGTCATCGAGTATCCAGAAGGAACGCCCGTGCGTGGCGACGATCAAATCATCTGCGTGTACAAGTAAATCGCGCATGGAAGTATGCGGCAGATTCAACTGTAAAGATTGCCAATGATCGCCGTCGTCGAACGAGGTCCACACGTCGCTTTCAGTGCCCGCAAACAATAAGCCTTTGCGAACGGTGTCTTCGCGCACGGTATTCACGGGAGAGTTATCCCCCAACCCATTTGTAATTGCCTGCCAGGTCCTGCCGCCATCGTGAGTTCGATAGATATAAGGCCGTAGATCATTAATGCGAAAGCGGTTGACGGAAACGTATGCTGTTTCGTCATCAAAATGGGATGCGCTGATCTGGCTAACTTTGCTCCAGGCAGTTAGACCAGGCGGTGTAACGTCTTTCCAGTTCTTGCCGCCATCGCGAGTAAGCCACACCAACCCATCGTCTGTGCCAGCCCAAATCGTATTCACATTGTGAAATGACGGTGCCAGCGCATAGATTGCGCCGCGTATGTTTTCGGCTTTTGGGTTCAGGCTGGATTGGTCTCCTACACTCTCGGGGATGCCGGGCCGATCGCGAGTTAAGTCTTTACTGATGGCTTGCCAGTTGCGGCCGCCATCTTTCGTCTCGAAGAGTACATTGGCGGCGTAATAAAGGGTGTGCGGATCGACGGGGGAAAATAGGATCGGCTCAGTTCGATCGGTACGGTAACCATCTCGAACGGGTATAGGAGTAACGTTTTCAACCTGGCCGGTGCTCCAGTGGAAGCGCGAAACCTCATTGCGACCCGCTCCGTAAACGATATCGTGATCCAGCGGATCCGGCGCAACATAGCCGTACTCAATTACTCCTACTGGATGCCAATCACGAAAGGTAATTTCGCCGTCGTTGCCGCGGGTTAGAGTACAAACGGAACCGCTCTCCTGCTGCCCGCCACAAACTTTGTAAGGGAACTCATTCGTCGCACTCACGTGATAAATCTGTGCTGTTGGCTGGTTGTACCAGGAGCTCCAGGTCTCGCCGCGATTGACAGTTACCAGCGCGCCTTGGTCGGCGACCAAAAGAATGATGTTCGGGTTCTCAGGATTTATCCATAAGTTCTGATAATCGTCTCCGCCAGGGGCCCCTCGAAGGGAACTCCACGTTTTTCCGCCATCTGTAGATCGCACGGTTACGATGCTGGCGACGTATACGACATCAGGGTTTTTAGGATCAACTTTCGGAACCGACAAGTCCCCACCACCAATTTTCATGGCAGGACGCGGATCGTCGGTAATTCGGCTCCAACTTTCGCCCGCGTCGTCTGAGCGATAAAACCCAAGCCCCTGACCGGTGGCGTAGCCCGATTGTTTTGTTGTTGAAAGGGTTGCAAAGAGGCGGCTCGGGTTACTTGGGGCAATGGCAACATTGATTTGAACTAGATCATCCGGCAATCCGTTTGTGAGTTTTTTCCAGGTGTTGCCGCCATCGGTTGATTTGAAAAGTCCGCCGTTTGTTCCCGCGAAATAGTTATCGTCTTCCGAAGGTCCGAGTCGTGATTGCCACAATGATGCGTAGATGACGTCAGGATTCGACGGATCGATTTCTACATCTGAGCCGCCGGTGTTCTCGTCCTTGTAGAGAACTTTTTTCCAATTCGCACCACCATCGGTCGACCGGAAAATTCCGCGCTCGGCATTCGGGCCATACGGATGCCCAAGTACAGCTGCGAATACCCGATTTGGATCGCGTGGATCGATCGCCAATGCCGGAATTTGCTGGCCATCCCGCAAGCCGAGATGGGTCCAGGTCTTGCCTGCATCTGTTGATTTATAAATTCCATCTCCGACGGAGAGGTCCGGGCGTTGCAGACCTTCGCCGCTCGCAACGTAGACGATATCGGGATTCGAAGCCGGTACGGCAATCGCCCCAATCGACTGCGTGCGCTGGCCGTCAAAAATCGGGTTCCATGTGCGCCCGTAATCGGTCGACTTCCAGACTCCTCCGTCTACCGCTCCTATGTAGAACACATTGGGCTGACTCGGCACGCCCGCCACAGCCCGCGTTCTGCCGCCCCGAAAGGGACCGATCATGCGCCAGTGCAGTTCCTGATAGGCACTCTCAGGAACTTGCTGCGAAAAAGTGACATGGCTGAGAGTAAGGAGAAGCAAACAGGTCAGAGCGGCAGAAACAATGCGCGGTTGATTCACGGGTCCCCCTAGAGCAATCCCACACGTCCGGTTCGCGATCTCGAACTGCAAATAATACGGGAAAACACGAGGCGCCGTCGCTTGAGTTACTTTGGATTTCCGGCTTAGGGTCGGATGCTGATTCTTCACAGTAGAATCCGAGCAGGCTTTTGCAAGCCGAAGATCGAACCAGCATGTCATCTGTCGATCAAACTCTAGGACCGTCCAGCATCGCGCTCTCCAGTGAAGACGAGCGCCGGTCTTTCCCGTCCGCCGTAAAAAGCAAACCAGTTTCCTCCGACACCCCGCGGCGTTTTCTAATTGCCATTTCGATCATCAGTGCGGTTCTTGTTCCTTCGCGAATGTTGCTTTCATTGGGGCCGCCGGACGACAGTGCGGTTTTTGCATACGTCGGATGGGCGATGAAGCACGGTCTGATGCCATATCGCGATATCTGGGACCACAAAGGGCCACTGCTCTATTACCTGAACTTTGCAGGGTTGACGTTGAGCCCGAACTCGACTTTTGGGATCGGGCTGCTGGAATTGGTTTCATACTCAATAGCTTTTTTTCTTCTCTATCGCATCGTCGCGTCATTCTCGTCGCGTCTTGTTGTGCTTTCAATTGCAGCTCTCTCGGTGGGTTTCGTCACACATTTCGCAGTGGGCGGCAACATGACCGAGAGCTGGGCATTGCTGCCGCTGGCCGCTGCGCATTATGCCTGCTGGCGATGGTCGCAAAGGAGCACACAGAAGTGGTGCGCGGTGATAATAGGCGCAGCGTTTGCTTGCATTTTCTTTCTGCGCGCAAACATGGTGACCTTCCCCGCAGTGGCCATGTTGGTTTTGCTGTACGCGACCAAAAGAAACGGCGGGCACCGTTCAGCCATAAGGCAGCTGACTGTGAATTTGGCGGCAGTGTTCGCGGTTTCGTGTGCGATTGTTGCGCCTCTTTATCGCTGGCGAGCGTTTCACGATTTTGTGGCCGCATATTTTGGATATAACGCGGCATATTCAGGGGCATTATCACTGGCAGTCCGGTATCTGCACACCAGCCAGTTGCTGATCCTGCTGTTTGCAACGGCAATCGCCATTCTGGGCACAGCAGGATGGGCACTTGGAATTAAAGAGAGCATTCAAAAACAGCAATTCGCCGGCGGTCTCCAGAGAGTGTATTTGCAGAGTTTGCTATGGAGCTTGCCATTCGAGATAGCGGCAGCGAGTTTGTCCGGAAGAGACTATCCCCATTATCTCCTCCCTTTAGCTCCCACCCTGATTGTGCTCGCGGCATGGTTCGTCTCTGCATTTGAGAAGCAATCTAAAATGATCGAGGGAAAACCAGCATTAATCATCGCGCTTTTCCTTGGATTCTCCCCTTTTGCGCTGACAGCGTATTCCTGCGATTTCTTCGCGTCCACCGACTCGGTACACCCAGAGTACGTCAATGTCGTGCGCTTCATTCAGAGCGCAACTAGACCAAATGACAGAATCACGGTGGTGGGTGAAACCGAGGCGGCCTACATATCATTTATGGCACAGCGATTACCAGCCTCGCGGTTTGTGTATCAGCTTCCCCTGATCGATGTAAATAATCCAATTGCAGGTGAACAACGCAAGCAGTTCATGTGTGACATTGCGCAAAACCGTCCGGCGGTGATTGTCTCCGGCAATGCGCAGGTAGGAATTCTATGTGCGACTGAACTGGAATGCACTCTGCGGAACCTGCAAACGCCTGCTACCGACTATGGGTACAAGGCGATGGTGCTTCCAAAACTCATGCGCGACCTCATCGCCTCCGAGTACCAGCCAATTTCCGACCCCAGATTTGAGCCCTTTAGAGTTCTGCTCCGAAAAGACATTCCGGTCCCCTCGCGTTGGTAATTAATCTTCTTTAGTTTGCGGTTCTTAGCCTGCCAGAGATTGTCTTCGCAGCTTCAATACCGTTTCTCACCGCGTAGTTCGTGCCGCGGTCTTCCGGATAAATCTGCGCCATGGTAGAAAGAAATACGTTCTTAACCGGCGTTTCAAATGCCGGAACCAAACGGCTGTAATTGCGCTCTACTACAGGTTGCGCATAATCCGCGCGCCATACGGTCGCATTCGTAACTGTATCTTTGCGGAATTCAGGGAACATCCGTTTGAGCGCATCTAGTCCGACACGGATTGCGTCGGAATCACACATTCTGTAAAGTTCAGCCGAACTGGGAAGGTATTTGGAGAGATAAACGATGTGCTTCCCGTCATAGGTGCCAGCCGGCTCGAAATTCGTATGCTCGATTACGCCGACAAACGGGAATGACGGGTCGTTCACGTTGAGCCAATACATGGATGACAAGCTGCGATTCAGTTCCAGCACTATGCAGATGTTCGCGAGATGACGAATTCGCTTCAGGGTGTCGCCATACCCATTCACTCCAACAGGTGCAAGCAGATTCGCAGCCAAAGGCAAAGGCACGGTTACAAGTACGGCCCGGGCGGGAAGGACTCCGTTCGATGTAATAACGCCAGTGACTTGGCCTTCGGCCGCGGAAACAGCAAGAGCCGCGGTATTCAGCTGAACCTCGCCCCCGCGACTCTTCACATCCTCTACAATCTGAGAAGTTAAAGCACTAAATCCACCCTTATAGTAAGCGAGTATCTCCTGGCCGCCGCGCCCTCGACTGCCGCCGCGCAGTTTCAGCTTGTTCCATAGCCAGACGGCAGAAACATCGGCAGCGAATTCTCCGAACTTGCCGACCAGGAGCGGCTCCCACACGATCTGATATACCTGCTCGCCGCAAAGTTCGAGCAACCATTCCTTAGCCGTCAGCGGTTCCAATTCTTGCCAGTTGCGCACACGACGCGCAGCAAGCGTCATGTATCCAAGACGAAGCCGGTTGGCGAAGCTGAGTGGAGTGAACGCGAGCAGGTCGCGCGGGCGGCTCAGGCGAAACAGGTTGTGCGCATAGTACATTCCTGTATTCGTGGCACGGGAAAGAACATCCTCTTCCCGGCCCAGACGCCGAACGATAGAAGTAATGTGCTCGTCACTGGTGAACCAGTGATGGTAGAACTTCTCAAGCCTTTGGCCTCCAACCGAAAATGACCCTGCTAAACCGCCGGGCTCAGAATCTTTCTCGATGACAGTAACTTTGAATCCCTGGCGGGCGAGCTCAAAGGCGGACGCAAGGCCCGTGAATCCAGCGCCGACGATAGCTACGTCAATCAACTTAGCTATTCCAGAAGAGTGGGATGCTATGCGCCAGCACCTGCGGCCGCTCGCGCCAAAGGCGCCGAAGCTGGTGAAGACAAGACCTCGCGAACCAGATAGAGCGGCCGCTGTTTCGCTTCCGTGTAGATTCGGCCGATGTACTCGCCAACAATTCCCAGGCTGACCATCTGGAGACCGCCGATGAACAACATTCCTATGAATAGAAGCGTCCAGCCGGGGACCCAGATTCGAGTAAATAGACGCAGCACTAATGCGTACGAAATGCCGATCGCCGAAATTCCTGCGGTGACGATTCCCATCAGACTGACAATGTGCAAGGGCACAACCGAGAAGGAAAGAATTCCATCCAGCGCGAGTCTGATCATTTTATTTAGCGGGTACTTGGTCGCGCCTGCGTGTCGAGCGGAACGTTCATACTCCAGACCATAGGTGTGGAAGCCGATCCAGCTTGACAGGCCTCGCAACAAACGATCGCGCTCCCTCATGCGCAACAAGGCGTCAACTGCCTTTCGATCCAGCAAGCGGAAATCTCCCGTATCGCGAGGGATGTCCGTGTCAGAAAAGAAGTTCAAGATACGATAAAACCACTCTGCTGACTTGAGTTTGAACCAGCTTTCGCCGCTCCGGGTCTTGCGAACGCCGAACACTACTTCGTACCCCTGTTCCCAAAGACGGAGCATTTCGACCAACACCTCTGGAGGGTCTTGCAGATCGGCGTCGATGATTGCGACTGCGTCGCCATCGGCATGCTCCAGTCCGGCAGAAACCGCGATTTGGTGCCCGAAATTGCGCGAAAGATCGATTACCTTTACACGCGCGTCAAACCGATGCTTCTCTCGCAACAAATCGTAGGTACCGTCAGTGGATCCGTCATTGACATACACGATCTGATAATCCCGAACTGACTGCGACAGTACCCGAGTGAGTTCCGCATGGCAGGCGTTTATGACCTGTTCTTCGTTATAACAGGGCACGACGACGGAGAGGCGGTTTGGACTCACCATTATTTTCTGAGAAGAGACTGCGATGAACCTGTACTCATGATAGGAGAGCGAAACTCCATACTTAAAGACACTCTGCGTCTCAGAGGTTACTTCGGTGCAAGGCAAGCATGAGAATGGAACGAAGTAGAAGTCTCGGATTGAGCAATCCGGCACGATTGTGCGCTGCAGGGGCGGCGGCATTTCCCGCGCGCTTGTTACTGCCTGTTTTCAATTTATTGATATTCGATTGAGTACCAGCTTTGCGGCCGCAAGATCTTCGGCCGCAATGCCAACAGATTTAAAGATTGTGGTCTCTGCGACGGGCGCTGGATTGATTCCAGCAAAGATTTCGCCAACTTCGGCGTAGATTCTTGCCTTCGACATGAGAATGTCGCCTGCCTCTTGCATGGCGGCGTCACGTGAGTCGACAACGAGTATGTTTGCCATTGCCTCATCATCGAGTTCGCGATAATTCGGGTGGCATGAGCCCACTGCATTGACGTGCGCGCCGGGCTTCAGCCATGCTCCGCGAAGAATTGGGTCGCGAGCGCCGGTTGCGGTGACGATCACGTCAGCGCCGCGCACTGCTGATTCGGCATCGGTTGCCGCTACCCCCTGCTCCTGCGCAAAGCGTCGTGCATGTTCGGGATTTCTGCTCCAGACACGCACTTCGTTGAAATGGCGAATGCATCTGAGCGCTTCAAGGTGCGCATTCGCCTGAACGCCACTCCCGAGCAGCGCCAGAATGTGAGCATCCGGTGAGGCTAAGCGGCTCGTTACAGCGGCGGAAGCCGCAGCCGTTCTCATCTCGGTGATCAGACGGCCATCCATTACCGCCAGCGGATCTCCGGTTTCAGCACGAAACAGAAGAATCATTGCCTGATGTGTCGCTACTCCAGTTCCCGCATTCACGGGATAAAACGTGACGGCCTTGAGTCCCATTACATCTTTCGCGACAGCAGGCATGATTCCGAGATATCGCTTGCTTTCCTCAATCGGAAGCACCGTACGGACAGGCTGCATGACCTTCCCAGTAGAATAATCCGCTAAGGCACGCTCCGTCGCGGGGATCAGCTCATCCCACGTCAGCAGCGAACGAACCTGCTCTTCATCGAGGTAAGTAAGCATCGGCATAATACTAGCGGACGATTTTGGCTGCGCGGCTTCAACAGACGATTGGTAAAGCCGGAGTTGCCGCACGCGTGAATGTTCGCGGGAGCAGCTAACGCAATCGCTGGGACGGCAAAGCAGAGAGGACGCGCCGTCCGCCGATTGATTTGCGCTCCGGCAAGCATGCGGCCATAGCTTGTTATAATCGAAGAATCCGGTGGGAGTAGCTCAACTGGCAGAGCACCGGACTGTGGCTCCGGACGTTGCGGGTTCGATTCCCGTCTCCCACCCCAGGGTCTTCGAATCACTCAGGTGTCCTTGAGCAAGTTCGCGCGCCCCCGTGAGGAAAGGGTCTCGCGTTCAATTCACGTCCTCTGTTTCGAACAAGGAGGGCGTTTCCTTCAGTAATTCTTGCAGGACGCTTTGCCGCTCATTTACGAATCGACGAACGATCTGCATTGATGCTGTTTCTTCATATTCGATCTCTCGAATTGCGCCATCATCAAAACTCAGAATCTGAGCGCCGGGATACCCTAAAAGTACCGGCGAATGGCTGGAAATAATAAATTGCGCATCTTTAAATTTCCGCAGCACGTCATAAATCAGAAGAATGAAACTCAACTGCCGCTGAGGAGAAAGCGCCGCTTCCGGCTCATCCAGCAGAAACAGACCGTTCCTCTGGAATTTCAGTTCTAGCAGCGTTAGAAATGTCTCGCCATGAGATCGGGCGTGAAGACTTCTCCCACCATAAAATATGCTGATCGGAGGCGAATGATCCGATGGTTCTGCGTCCAGAGCGTCCATATGCGAGATGGTGTTGAAGAAGCTCTCGGCTCGCAGAAAATATCCGGCACCGGTTCGCTTATCGAATGACAATCGCAGCGCCCGGACCAGCGGATCGATCGAGTGATTGCTCCCAGTGCTGTCATTGCGGAAATTGCGATTACCTCCTTCGGGGCCAAAGCCGTAATGCGCGGCTATAGCCTCCAGCAGGGTAGATTTACCCGTGCCGTTTTCGCCTGCGAAGAAAGAAATCCGCGATTTGAAATTAACCTCATTCAACTGGCGAATGGTTGAGACACAAAATGGATAGCATTCCCAATCCGCTACCCGGTCGCGTAGCAGTGTGAGCTTCTTGAGCACGCTTTTACCTCGATTCGTAATTGTCACCCGATTAGTCTGCGAAATAAAGAACTCGCTCCGGTCACCAATCGCCGGACAAAATTCCGCACGTGAGGGCGGAGGAAAAAGACGGACGGTGCGTTGAGCTATCGATTGAAGTTCTCGCAGGTCAGATCAGGGCGGGATTATATAGGCTCTCGTTTGATTCGATGATCTTGCGATCAGCATCCGGAAACGAGGGCTTTCCTACAGCTTGCCTGTCAGCAATTCGCCGGATGTTCCTTCTATCACCATCTTGATCCTTTGGGGAGGACAGCGGCAGCGTCAACATCCGGCGCGAATACATGATGAAGGGTTGCCGAGGTTGGGTTGTTCGCTTTGGGTGCACCAACAAACGTCATGGTATAGGCATAGATGCATTAGGCTAAATGCAGGCCGCGCGGCTGGCATTCGATTCCACTGCCATCCCATCCCGTTTACGTAAAGTCCACCGACTCATCACAAACAGAGCAGTCCATTATCGTAAACATAGCAATTCACGAGGTGATGATGGCACACATAACAATTCGCGCCGCGGTTCCTGAAGACGTTTCAACGTTAGTGCGACACCGGCGCATGATGTGGTGGGATATGGGTCGGCGAGATGAAACGGCGCTTGAGCTCATGGAGCAGGCAGCGCGCGAGTATTTCCCTTCGACGGTGCGTGACGGATCATATCGCGCCTTTCTGGCGTTCACTGAAAATAGCGAAGTGGTCGGCGGAGGAGGAATTGTCATCAGCGCATGGCCGGGTTCGCTCGGTCAGCGCGAGCCGAAGCGCGCAATGATCCTCAACGTGTACGTGGAACCGGAGTACCGCCGGCGCGGAATTGCGCGCGACTTAATGAAAACAATGATCGCGTGGTGCAAAGAAAACGGATTCTTAAAAGTGGGGCTGCACGCCAGCGATGAAGGGCGCCCTTTATATGAATCGCTCGGATTCAAGCCAACGAATGAGATGCAGCTCGATTTTGAGTAAGCCGAGGAAGAAAGAAATCAGGCGGAACATGGCGTCCCGCCTGAACACTCGTTCGATTGGCCGCGTCGCGGAACCGAAAATTAGTGGACGTAATTCTGACTCACGAGCCCACCCGCATCGGTGATGCTTCCCTTCTGCAGAGCAGTCTCGATTTTCAGCTTCTGATGCGGGCGAAGATCGACGACGGTCTCGAACGGCAGATATCCGGGCAATGCGATACGCACGTGATGCTGTCCCGGAGTGAGCAGCAGGGCTTTACCAACCCCGTTGAACTCGTTCACATGTCCGGTGAACTGCTCGTCGACGAAAACAGCAGCGCGATCTGGAACGGCAGAAATCTTTAGTTCGCCCGTTGCAGCCTTGCTTGGAGCGCTCGCATTTTTCGCCAAAGAGATATTTACCATGTGGAGCTCGCCCGGTTCGAGAACAGCTTCTTCCGTGAAGTCCTTATACCAGGGCTGACGCACAACAATTTCGTGCTTCCCCGGCATGAGCAGTACCTTCTTGTTGCCCTTGAGTTCCTTGGCATAGCCCATGTATTGTCCGTCGACCCAGACGCCGGCAGTCTTTTCGGCGCGGTTGTGAAATTCAAAGCGTACTTCGGCGAGCACCTGATTTTCGGCACTCGATACGCCAGCCATGCTCACGAGGAACATTGCAACTATAAACAGTGAACTAATGCGTCCCAACATCCGGACCTCCAAAACTGGAATACACATCCTGCTCCGGAATCGACATCAATGATCTAAACATCGATGACCTGATAGCGGGCAGGAACTCTGCTTCAGCAATGGTGCTTGCGAATGTACCTCTGGTCAATACTCAGAAGGGCAAGGTAAGTTCCTGAGCGCGCACTTTTCGGAGGCGACGTGCTCAAAATCATTAACCCCGAATGGCACGAGGGTTCACGAAGTCCAATGTGAAGCTTTTCGTTGCTGGCCTCGTGGTGAATCAGCAAACCACTCAGAATCCGTATTTGGCAATCACGGCTTTTTCCTTCTTCCCGATGAGGGCGAGAGCGGCGTGCTCGGCGGGAAGGGTGAATTTCAGCTCCACGCCCGTTTCCGAATCGCGTATGTCGACGGGCGAGTCCATGGGGTCGTCAGAGGCAAAGATGTAAAGCACTGAATCCTCGAGGTCCAGTGGGTAAGCCATGACACCGAGCGAGAGCGGGGAATTCAGGTGAAACTTAGTGGACAAATTTGCATGCCCACCCATGAAATCGTAAATGGATGAGTAGTTGCCATTACAGAGCTCCTGTCCGGCCGAAAGTTCAAGTGGATAAGAAGTCCACCAGACGCGCCCTTTCCCCAACGTGAAATCCTTGAAGGTGGATCCATCTCCGAAGCGCAAATATTCCAGCCATGATTGCGCGTTCTGGTCGAAAGTGATGTCAGTCCAGGTTTTTTCGTCGACCCCATGTCCTTCCTGAACAGCATGATGGAATGTTAACGGCTCTGCGCTAGAGCCGGGGAAGAACTGGGCTGCGCGATCAACTCGCTGGCCGTGTTCGTTACGATTTACCGGGCCAGTGACTACAAGATATCCGCCGCTCTTCACATAATTTAATAATTTCTGCCAAGCCGTTTCGGTAAGGGACTGTGCCGAAGGTAAGATTGCCAGCTTCGGATTCCCCATCTTGTCAAACTGGTTCTCGTAAATCAGATACGGCGTAAGTCGCGTGTAATCCGCCAAGGCTCGTGCTGCTTTTCGTTGCGCTTCGATTTGCAAATCAGCAATTGCCGAGTACTGCGCCGCTTGCGAGGCGATGATCGCTACCTGCGCGGGCTCAGGATTCTGCAAGTGCGGGCTCAACTCGGCTGCGAACTTCGCGAAGTTTCGCATGACTGTTGCTTCCGGTTTTTCGGTACCGTCGGCGCGCAATGCCCCTATCGGAGTCTCATTGCCTTCGGTCATATAGGAATTTGTGTTCCACAACCATTCGATCGCGCCCGAGCCGTGCACGAATGACATGGCAACCTTGCGCTCGAACAGCGCGGCTTCGTTTTCAGGCGTACGGCGCGCAGTTTCGTCGAGATTCAATTCGCGCTGCAAGCCGGTTTCCTGGATCAGCATGGCTTTGCCGGGCTGCTTAGCGACAAGCGAGTCCCAAAGGATGGAATCGTTCTGCCACCAAGAGTGGTTAGTCGTGAAGTCGACGTACTTGCCGAAGAACGCAGGCGAGGCCCGGTCCACGAAACCACCTTCGTCCTGACCGACGGTGATCAACTGCTGCGAGCCGGTTTCACGAATCGCATCGCGCATGGTGTGCACCCATTCGGCGAAGCTTTGCTGCGCGAACATTTCATAGTCGTAGATCTTGAGAGAGTTGTGGCCGTTGTACATTCCGCGAGGCTGAAAGTCGATGTCTTCAGGTAGCGGAACTTGTCCTTGAACTGACGTAATCGGCACATTCCACGCTGCGGCCAGGGCTTCTCGGTTCGCATAATGCTTGTTCAGCCATTCATTCCATTTTTGCGTTTCGATCCAGTCGCCGTTCGGACGCATGGTCCATAAATGCTTCGAAAAACTGGGCTCGTTGATAAGGTCGTAAGCAAGATACGGCACGTCATGGAAGCGGGCAACGACCGATGAAATTAGCGTCTTCTGCTTGCGCACAGCTTCGGGATCAAGATATGGATTCACTCCTCCGAGCACTTCAGGCAGGAATGCGAAAAAATTGAACTGCACCGGCAATCCATATTTGCGTGCAGTCATTAAATATGCTTCGAGTGTGCGAAGTGTGCGCTCATATGGCACGCCATTCTCGTCGCAGAATTTGTCCCAGCCGGTCCACCATCCGGTGCGGATCATGTTCAGCCCGGCGTCATGAATTTGTTTCAGGTCTTGATCCCAGACGTAAACATTCGGGTGATCAAAATAAAGCCGCTGCACTTCGCTCGACATGTAAGTCGTGCCGATCACGGCGAGCGGCTTGGCATCCAGCTCGAAGTAGTTTTCGTTCACGCTGAGCTTTGGACCAGAGCGGAGGTAATCGAGGTCGCGAACCCAGAAAGCGGAGTGATATGTTCTGCGAGCTTTGCCGGCGGTTTGGAGCGTTGCCGTAATGATGTACAGGCCCTTTTCTTTTTGCGGAGCGAAGGTGATTGGTTGAGATCGCGGCAGAGATATTGGACTCATCACACCTGACACAAGCGAATTTTCGATCGTCTCAGCTGGCAATACGGACACGGTCATTGCGGCGCTGGTCTGCCTGGCGGAGTTGTAACTAACTTCCAGTTCCACAGGTTCGTCTGGCAGATACAGCGGTAGTACCGGTCGCACCGTGAACTCTTCCGCGCCACGTACAGCCTGCTGCGCGAGCGTAGAGATAATTTCGCGCGAACTTGCGCTGCCGAAGGAATCCGAGGAAAGCTCCGCATCAACAAAAATCCATCTCCCTCCATCAAAGCCGTTCCTGAAATGATCAATCTGAATCACCGGCGCGGACATTCGACGTCCATCTTTCGTTGCCCATGCCAGCGCATCGAGATTTGAATCGATCGATCCAGCAGAGCCGCCCCGCTGGTAAAGATCGACCGCGCTCAGGTGAATGATGGGGCTGAAGCCTTGTTTCCACGCGAATTGCGGGATCGCAAGCGGGATGTCGGGATTCGATTCAAACTTCAATCCGTCGGAACCGGGAGTCTCTTGATATTGATCAATCCGTAACGGGCGCATGTAGCGAACGCTGTAATCGCGCAACTTCCAACTTTCGCCCTCGCGATATGCGGCGCGCGAAAACGGACGCCCGCCTAACACCAGCAAATTTCCGCCGCGCTGCAGATAGTTTTCGATTTCGCCCCAGGCTTCTTCCGGAAAAGCAGAGCCGTAAGGCAAGACGAGAAGATTGGTGGAGTTTAGGCGGTCTTTCAATTCGTTGGCGGAAGCGAAGCGCGCTGCGGGAATGGCTTGCTTCAACAGGGAATCAGGAGCAGGCGCGGAATCAGCAGCGGGAAAACCGGAGTCGCGGAAGATGAGGACGTTATCGCTTGCAAGTAAAGTGCCGCAGGAGGAAAGCACGACGAGAAGCACGTATGCGAATTTTCTCATTGTTTCATTCTCCTCGCAGGGGACGATTCACCGCCGACTAGAACAGCAGGTTCCTCGCCGGCTAAAGCCGGCTCGGAATGACAGCACCGGGAAGGTACCTTTCGGCACGAGTAAACTCGTGCCCTTCCCGAACTGCTGTGCAGTTACGTCTCACGTGCATAGCGCCGCTCCGCCCGCAATGCCCGAATCCGCGCCATATCGCGCAGAAACAAGGGGCACTTCGCTGGCGTGCGGGTTCACGGCAAGTTTTGCAATCCTCTTCCGCATCTCATTAAAAAATGGTTGATACAACACCGCCGCTCCGCCGCCGATCACAATTACATCCGGGTCGAGCAGATCAACAATGTTGCTCAACCACAGCGCCAACATTTCCACAGCCTCGGCCACGATCTTTTTCGCCAGACGGTCGCCGAGGTCTGCCGCTTTGCCGACGATGAGTCCGGTAATGGCTTCAGCACCGCCGTGTGCCACTTCGACCATCGAGGACTTGGTTCCCGCTTCGATCTCGCGACGTGCGCGTTGAGCAATGGCTGTCCCCGAAGCAAAAATCTCAATGCATCCAGGCTTGCCGCAATTGCAAATGGGCCCGTTGCGGTCAATGCTCACATGTCCGCCTTCTCCGGCAGAGCCTGTGCGCCCGTGATAAATCTTGCCGTCGAAAATGATTCCCGTGCCGATGCCGGTTCCGATCGTCGCGTAAAACACGTTTCGATGTTCGCGCGCCGCACCCCATCGCGCTTCGGCGAGCGCCGCCGCATTGGCATCGTTATCGACTTTTACGGGCAGGGAATATTTTTTTCGGACAGCGGCAGCAAGAGGAAAATTACGCCAGCACGGAAGATTTGGCGGATTCAGAATGACGCCAGTTTTCGGATCGAGCGGGCCGGGCGCGCAGATTCCGATTCCAGCAATGCCTTCACCCTGATGGGGAATAACGTGCGAAATCGACGAGAGCACCGAATCGAGACCGCGTTGGGGGGAAGAATCGGCGACCATGGCAACCCGCACTTGCGCGGAGATCTCGCCGTCTCCGTTCACCAGGCCAGCGGCAACTTTGGTTCCACCGACGTCTACCCCGACGAATGAGCGCTTTCTCAACTAAGAACGCGCCTCCGCCTTGGCTAGTCCATAGCGCTCGCTGTTGGGTTTCGATCCGCTGACGGCATAGAAGAGAATGTACAGGTAGCAGAGGGCGCCTACGAGAACGGCATAATGAATTCCCTGTCCCCAGCTGGTTTCGCCCTGGACCATGCTCGGGTAATAACTGTGATTGATCATGTCGGCAAGTTTGCCAACGATGTATGGAATTACGGCTCCGCCCACGATTGCAGTGTTGAGAACTCCAGATCCATCGCCAGTCAGTGGACCGAGTTCCGCAATCCCGCTGGTGAATATGCAGGGGAACATGATCGAGTTAAACAGGCCGATCGAGAGAAGAGACCACATGGCCACATGACCGCCGCTGAATACGGAGATCGTAACCAGCACCGTGGCGATGATCGAGCAAAACGCAAGCACGCGCGAAGTTTTCACCTTCTGAAGAACGGCTGATCCGATAAATCGGCCCACCATTGCGCCTCCCCAATATAAAGAAATGTAGCGGGCAGCAGCGGACTTCGCGGCGACATAGCGCGCCGCGGGATCGGAAATATTTGAAGCGAAGTGGCCAATATTGCTCAGCGCTAAATAATTCGAAATTGAGCTTCCGATCGCGACCTCAGCCCCAACATAAACAAAAATCCCGATCGCGCCAAAAATAAGGTTCGGGTGCTTCCAGATCGAATCCCCGACTTTTTCACCGATCCGGTGCTCTGCCGCTTCCATCTTCGGCAGACGGAATACGGCGAAGAGAATCGCAAGCAGAACTAACAGAATGGCAAAGAAATATACATAGAGCTTAATCACCGCATCTTGCGACGCGCTTTGGGCGGCGGCGGTGACGCTCTCCCCCAAAATTAATTTGGCGCCGACCCATGGGAACACCGCAGTGCCCAGAGAGTTGAATGCCTGAGTCAGGTTCAATCGACTGGAAGCAGTTTCCGGCCTGCCAAGCACCGCGACGTACGGATTTGCTGCAACCTGCAAAACCGTAATGCCCGCGGCCAAAATCAACAGCGCAGTAAGGAAGAACGGAAACGACGGAATTTTTGCGGCGGGATAAACCAGCAGGCACGCGGCAACCATCGTGCTCAGGCCGACGATGATGGCGCGCTTGTAGCCGATCCAATCAATGATCTTCGCCGAAGGAAACGAAAAAACGAAATAGGCGAAGAAAAATGCCGTTTGGATCAGAAAACTTGTGGCCAGGCTCAGATTGAAGACGTTCTGCGCGAACGGAATCAGAACATCATTCAGAGATGTAAGGGATCCCCATATGAAGAAGAGGGTGGTCAGGACGGTCAGCGCGGGCCCGTAGTTGCCTTTGCCAGAATCACTAACCTGAACTGCGGCTGTACTCTTTGTGTTTGTCGTAACCATAGGTCAACACCCACAATCAGCTGGAAAAGTCCTACGTTTGTATCACGAATGTCATCCTGCGCCGGTCGTTATCCCACCCCATTATTTTGGCGGTCGCGTCATCTCCAAGGCCCAGATCGCCGCCGGACGCATGTACATCGAAGCTCGATAATGGCCGGTACTGTCCCAGGCTTCGGGCGTGCGGAACCAGTAGCCTTCCTTCTCCCAATTGGTGTGGTATACGCCCCAGGCAGTCTTGAAGGCTTCGTCCTTCAGTCCGTCGCTAAGCATCAGAGCGGCAAGCCCGAAGGTCGTCCCGGTCCAGACTTCCTGCACTTGCTCGTTGGTGGTTACCAGTGATCCGTCCGGAGCAATGCCGTTGACTGCGCCCATCTCGCCGTTCTGGAACTTCATTACGTTGAGATCGAAAATTTTCTTAAGCGCTTTCACTTGCATGTCGCGAGGCACAAGATCGCCCAGCCCAGTCATATTTGCGTACCACTGGCCGGCAAGCTGGTCGGCCTGCACGTCATCGCGATATTCGCTTTGCGTGTCGTAACGGAAATAGTCTCCGTTCCAGAGCTTATCGATGTATGTCTTCTGCCCCTTTGTGAACCAATCGTGATATTTGGTCGCAGCTGCATTATTGCCGAGCACGTGTGCAATCTCTTCGGCCGCTCGCAGCGAGGCCAGCCATAGTCCGCCGCAATACGCGCTTTCACCGTGAACAATCCATTCGTCGTATGTCTGGTCGGGATAATTGTCGTCCTGCGGCAGGCCATCTCCGGTGCGATCGTATTGGCGCAGATGTTCAAGCGCCTGCTGCACCGCCGGCCACGTGTATCGCAAAAAGCCGGTGTCTTTTCTGCCGGTGAAAACGTAATCGCGATAAATCATCAGGACGAATTTACTGTTCAGGTCTTTCCAGTCGTTCGTGTTTTGCCAGCTAAATGCGTTCGGCAATTTGAACGGATCTTCTTCAGGGATTCCCAAGTCGTGAGGCACCGCGCCTTTTGCTTTGCGCACCCGGAACTGCAACGATTGCGTGTGTTGCGTCTTCCAGATCCATAAATATTTTTGTGTAAGGTCTTCCGGGACCGTATCGGCGAAGAGCTTCATTTCCAGCTTGTCGAGATCGGGCCAGAACTTGACCAGCGGCATTGATCCGTAGAAGCGCACGTCGAGCGTCCCATAGAACGGATAGTCGTAACACTCCATGAAGGTGAAGCTCTCCGGGCTTTGCGGAGTAGAACCAACTGGCCTTCCCCAGAACGAGCCACCATCAGTCAATATGTAAAGCTCATTGAAGAGCTCGCCACGATACCAGGCGGGCTTACTCTCATTCTTTATGTAGGGGGCTTGCCAGGCGTCGATCTCGTTGCTCCACCTTACCGAGTTCTGCAGGGCATCTTTGGCAATTTTCCAGGCGTTCGTTCCCGTGGTCCCATAGAAATCTGTGTAGTGCTTGTACCACTTGCGGCCGGCGCCAAATTGCACGATCGGCATGTCCCACGAGATCGTCATTGGGATAGTTCGCTTTTCTCCGGGCTGCAAGGTAAAGCGCACCGCTATTGCTGCTGCAAGCGGTTCGCCGCTGCTTACCCAGATCAGGTTGTCATTGGCGAGACGCCCGTCTTTAGAGAATGCCTCCCAAACGTTGCGGCCGTCTTCCGGCGAGAACGTCGTCTGATAGGTAACGTCCACGCCAGGAGACTGCACCGATGCGATCGCCCATTGACCGTCCCAATCATCTTCCACCCCCTTCGGATGGACGCGGTCGAAAACGATCCCCTTCACGTGCCCGCCGATTCCGCTTTCATCGACGAAGCGATTGCGGTTACCTGCGTTGAGCGCTCCTTTCATGTCATGTTGAAAGTCGCGGAACCAGCCCAGCATGTTGGTCCACGAAAGAAGAATTGAGACCGTCACTGGTTTGTCGGTGGGGTTCTCTGCGTGCCAACGGTAGACCGCGACCGGATAGCTGCTCTCGCGGTAATTATTCGGCAGCACCGGAGAGAACTGTTCGAGAACAACGTGCGCGGGAAATTTGTCCCAGTGATAGTCATACCAGGACTTCGGGTACAACGCGTAATAATCGCCAGCCCCGGAGGGGTAGTCCCACTTCCATGAACTCAGCTCGTGATCGTCGGGATGAGCTGCGGTCAGCACCTGTGCCACCGGTTCACTTCCTTCTGACTGTTGATACATTGCGAACTGATTGGCCCAGACCGTCTGATATTTGTGAACGCCGCCCTTGATGTGCCAGCGCGCGAAGTCTCCACGATAGGTGCGGGAAAAAGTGCCGGCGCCGAATCCGCCGACCGGCGCGCCTTGCCAAAAGCCATCGTCGATCATGCCGCTCGCGGCTAAGGCAGGCTTGCGCCCGCCGGGATTCTCAAGCGGCTGGCCGATGCCGCGCTTCCACGCGACGCTGGGAATGGCGTCTCCGGCGAACAGCGATGGAATAAGAGAGATGAAGCACAACACCACAGTGCCCGCTGCGAGAAGACGGCTTGAAATTTTCATGAAATCTCCGGTGCTGCCCCGTACCTGAGTTGAGCTTAGAAAAACGTTATTCTACATACAAGCTATTGGAATACAAGTTTAAAGCGGTAATGGCAATCATGTTCGTCACATCAATTCGCAGGAAAAAAATTCACAGGAACCGAACCCGCCTTCGGGCCTCGCGCAAATGGAAGAAGAAACGCGTACGGAGTCCGTTCAGGCGAACCACGCTGCCGGATTGATTGCACTCTTTTGCGACCACGAGGCCTAGAATTTGATCGCGCGTAACTGCGCCATCGATGCCTATGCCGGAATCACCTCGCGTCACGTAGCCGTCGGCTCGCGTGCCAACGATTCTGTGGGCTGTGAATTTTTCACTTCCACGAAACAGGATGATATCTCCCGGCTTCAGCTTCTCTTCGCGCAATGGCCACACGTGCAAAATTTCACCATCTTGGATCACCGGCAACATACTTTGCCCGCGTGCCTGAAAGCGGAAGGCATGACCGCTTGCGAGCAATTCTGAACTGAGCTCTTCGAAGATTAGTGACTGCGGAAAGTCTCTATTCATGGAAGGCAAGCACTGAGGCAATGGCGCTCTGGTCTGGCAAGAACTGAAATTCGTAACAAGGAACTAGGTCCACAATTTGCTTTAGAAACTCGACCGTGCGCTCAAGACCCTGCGCGCTATGAAATGGGGGGAAGCAGCGCGCAAAGATTTCGCCTACGGCCTGCACGCTTTTCAATTGTGAAAAGCTATTCCCTGCTCCGTGCTGCAAGACAAAGATGTTTTTGAGTTTTGCGTTGCCCGGGGCAGCAAATGCCGCCTCTCCATGCCACGGAGTTCCATGCATCCGAAGCTCGCCGTCATGAAGCCTTAGAATCAGCCGGTCATCGCTCAGGATTTCGGCGTCGCCGCGAAATGTATCCCACACACGAGCCATCGTGCTCTTACCTGCGCCCGAGTGCCCGAGAAATAGAAACCCCTCACCTTCTCGATCTATAACTCCGCAGCCATGTACTTCAACTCCGAGCCCCCGTTGCGCCAGATAGTTCGTGACTAACAACTCGCAAACGGGATACTCGACTGGAGAAGCTTGCTGATAGCCGCGCAAGGCGTTGCTTAATAGCAATTCCGCGCAGCGGAACTCTCGATTAACTCTCAACTGCCTGTAGGGACGCGTCCCCAGCACTGGGCTGATGAATTCAAACACCAATTCATTTCCTGACGGAAAGAGCCGCCAGGTCGCTCCCGAATCGAACGCACGGTCGCCGCGAGAACCGGACAACTCCTCGGTCCACCGAATATTGAGTTCAATATCGGCGCCAATGGCCTCGCATTCAAAATTGCGGAGTTCACTTCCGCCGTCGACATCTTCGGGAGAATCGCCAAGCAGTTTCAGAGTCAGTCCGCCGACGCTAAAACTCTTGTGAAAGGGTGCTCTGCCACTGAGAGAAGAACACGCCCGCTGTGGACGCGAATCGGATGAAGCGATTGCCGTTGGCTGGGCGGGAAACATATCAATGGAAGGAGCCGCAGCCGCCGCAACCGGAGTGAGATTGTACGTTGTTCAGAACAGGCAGAAGCTCGCGCGGCGCATTCCATTCTTCGGGATTGATTTCGAGCGAGCGAATGCGCTGTGCCGAATCGAGCAGCGAGTCGTAGTGGTCGCCCGTTGGGCAAAACTCGCAATCTCCATGCGGCGGAATTTCGAAACCAAGTGCCAGTGCGCGCAGGTGCGCAACTTCACAAAGAAATTCAACTGGCGATTCCGGATCCCCATTCTCCAGCTCTCCATTTGCCGGACACATACTGCACACGCTTCGGATGCGACACTCAGTGCACTTAGAAATCTGCTGGCGTTTACGTTGCCGTACCTTGAGCAGGAACTGTTCCCAGCCTTCGCGAACATTCCCTTTGCGAATATCGTAGGTTTCCTGGTGAGAAAGTACGCAGATGCTCATCTTTCCATAAGGATCGACGGCAAAAGCCGCAACCCCGCCGCCGCACGAATAAACCGTGTTTCCGCGAGCCGGCGCTGATTGCTGCTCGCGAGCCAGAGAGTCTCTGTGCTCCGCAGCCATTTTGGGCCAGCTGAGTTCCAGGGCCACGATCTCCTCCGGCGAAAGCCGCACCGCGAGCGGGGCCGCAGAACAGTCGATCCGTGGATTGATCATTCCGTCGAACTTGAACTCGACACCCAGCTCCTGTTCGGCAAATTCTTTCATCCCTAAAACTTCATGCCTGTTTACACTGGTTGCTACCGTTTTCAGCTTCAGCGGTAATCCGCGTTCAAGCAACAGGCGAATTCCGCGCAGGCAGCGGTCATAGCTTCCCGGCAGTTGAGTGAGCCTCTCGTACGTCTCTTTTGTGCGCCCATACAGGGTTATTTCAATTCCGAAGGGCGGGAACTCGCGCAGGAACTCGGCGATGGTTTCATTAATGAGGATGCCATTGGTGAAGAGCGTGACCAGAAAGCCCTTCCGGTTGGCGTAACCATAAATCTCCAGGAAGTCCTTGCGCGAGAAAATTTCGCCGCCGGTAAATAGCAGCCACATGACTCCCATGTCCGACAGCTCATCCAGCAGCTCAAAATATTCCTGCTTACTCAGTTCTTCCTGGCGGGCTGCCAAATCCGACATTGAAAGATTGTTGTAGCAGTGCTGGCAATCAAGAGGACAGCGGCGAGTTACTTCGAGAGAGACTTCCTGCGGGACACGCTTATTGCCGAAACGTCTGTGAAGGTCAGCGCTGAATTCGGCATAGGAGATTGCCTTCATGTTCCCGCGCTCATCTCCAGCGTCTTTACCAGGCCCGCAGATTGCATGTCAGACAAAAACGACTGCACGTCACGTTGGGCTTCTGGGGGGACGATTTCAAACTCGCGCGTAATGCGCGCGACAATCTGCTGAGCGCTCGACGGTTTCGCAACCGCTTCCCAAATCGTCGTCGCAACCGGATTCAAGCTGTAAATCGACGCGAGATCTCCCACGCCTTTGCTGATGGGCACGATCAGGGTCTCCCCCGCGATCACGCGAGAAACAACGGATTCGGAACGGACGAACAACTCCACTTTTCTTCCCCGCGACGCGCCGCAGTTGTCTCACTCTGATACTGCGGCTGTTTGCAGATTAGCAAAGCGAACGCGAGGCAAGATTAGCTAACGAGGTTCGGCACTGCGAATTTACAGTTCTCTCCAATGAGTGCGCCTCTAGAATCCCGGGGCTTTCTCTTTGTTGTGGTCACAGACTCCGTTTGTCGGCTGCGCCGGAAGCGTGGGCGGAGTCAACAGAGGCGGAGCACCAGAGAAATTGAAGAACTCCATCATGTCGTCGGCATTGGCGTCGCGCAATGTAAGCGGCGCCACATTGAATCTGTCTTCGATCAGCTTCAGGATGGACATGTAATCGCGAGTGGTATGCGAAACAAAGCTCGGCCTCGCCCACGGCGAAAACACAATCAGTGGCAAACGGAAGCCAGTTTGGTTGAAGGCACCCTGTTTATCGGTAGAGCTGACCTGCGGAGGAATGGAATCCGGGGGCACCATCCGCGCCGGAAGCACGTGATCGTATAGCCCGCCGCCTTCGTCATAGGTGAAGATCAAGGCCGAATCTCCCCACGATGGACTACCAATCAGCGCATTGATGACGCCCGAGGCAAATGCAGCTCCAGTTTGTACATTGGCATTCGGATGTTCATCGGTTGAGGAAAGCCGCTCGATGAATATGACGGATGGCAGTGTGCTGTCGTTCTGTATGTCGTTATACCAGTTCGCGATCGGCACCACCTTTGAGGCATCGTTTTTGTACGTCGCGAACTGTTGGATGAACGCCGAAGAGGCGCTGCCCTGATAGTAATAACGCCAGCTCACGCCGGCTTGATCGAGATGATCGAAAATTGTTGGCTGCGTAATGCTTTCGAACGAAGTGTTCGGCGGAAACGCATTTCCGAATGAAGTTGCGGTGAACAGATACAGGCGATTCGGAATCGTGTTCGCCAGGTCCGGAGAAAACCAGCGATCGCTGGTCGCAAACCTCGCAGCGGCTTCGTAGTAGTAAGGAAGATCAGTCTGATCGTAGTACCCCATTGCCCTGGTGCCGGTCGGGTCAATGCTGGAAGGGACCGACTGCGTCGTGTACATGAAGTCGTCCATCAGGCCGCCGTCGACATCCTGGTGGGCTTCGTTCCAAGCCGGACTTAAATCGTCGGTGCAGACGGTCTGATAGTGAAATGGGTGTACCGGTTGACCCTGGGTGTTCTTCAACGTCGTATTCAGATTCAATCCGTCAACGTCGTTAACCAGACCTTCCGAAGCTTTGTACGGTCCCAGCATGCCGAAGTAGCTGTCGAACGACCGGTTTTCCTGAAGAAAGAAAATGATGTGTTTCAGATTTGACAATCCGTTCGAGGCGGCTGTCACGGTGATGTTGAATTTCTGTTTGAATAGAGCGCCGGTGCTGTCCTGCGCTTGAACTGCAATCGAATGCGTTCCCAAGGACACATTGTTGACGTACACGTCATAGATTGCTGAATTTGAAATCCCGTTCTTACCAACGCCATCGATAAATAGTGTCATCGATTTGATCGAGTTCGAGTCGGTTGCAGCCGCCACCACATGAAATGGCTGGCTGACGATCGAGCCGCTCACGAGTGAGCAGATAGTGACCGTCTGGTTCGTCGTGTTCAAAGCGCAAGGCGGCTGCATTGCGACTGGCACGTTCGTCTTGAATGTTGCGCCGGTGTTATCCCAACCTTGGACTGTGATCAGGTGATATCCGGCCGGCATCGTCACGAATGTGTTAACACTTGAGGCCTTCACCTGGTAAGTCAACTTGTTGTCCACGTAAATTTGCATCGTCGTAACCGTGTGCGAATCGGTGCTTCCGGCAACCACGTTTACCTGACTCTGCACCAGAGCATTCGGCGTTGGCGTGCAAACCGTGACAGAAGGATTTGTTGTGCTCAAAGGACACGGGGAACTGGCGTAAGCTGATCCTGTGGCTAGAACCAGCACAATAAACGAAGCGGCGGAAATTCGAAACATTGGCAACTCCAGGGAAGTGACTCATTCAGAGTTATGAAAGAGGAACTTTTCTGATCTGGAGTTGCCCTGTTCTAAGGCTTCCTACAGTGTTGGCTCACCAACCGCATCCGCCGACGTTTACCAATTGGTATACGTCGGCCTGTTACCTTGCTGGGTCTTGTTCGAAACCTTCGAGTGATGGGCCCGGAATATTCTCGCTCCGCGTTAGTAACCCTTTTGTCCAGCCATTCTGATTACCGGGGTAATCCGGTTTTGACTAATTCGTTACTGACCCCACATTACAGAAACTTTAAGATTCAGCTAAGTGTGACAACCCTCCACCAGTCTCTGGGCCGTTATCTTATTGAAGCCGAAATTGGACGCGGCGCAATGGGAGTGGTGTATCGCGCGTACGATCCGCAAATCGGGCGCTCCGTCGCGATCAAGACAATTTCACTGAACAGCCCTGATTTCACGGACAAAGAGGAATACCGCGGCCGCTTTTTGCGGGAGGCGCGGGCGGCGGGCCGTTTGTCGCATCCCGGGATTGTCACTATTTTCGACGCTGGAGAAGACCCCGAAACCGGCGAGCCTTACCTGGTCATGGAACACGTAACGGGGCAGCCGTTGAGCAAAATGCTTAACCGCACCCGGAAGCTGCCGCTTGCGACTGCGCTTCAATTTGCCCACGAAATTGCCGAGGCGCTCGATTACGCCCATACCCAGGGCGTAATACACCGCGATATAAAACCTTCAAACATCCTCATCACCGAAGACAATCACGCCAAAATCGCTGATTTTGGAGTCGCCTGGCTCAGTCATGAAATGGGCCAAAACGGCGAAGTTGTTGGCAGTCCGGCATACATGGCGCCGGAACAAATGTCGGGCAAGCAAGCCGATGCTCGCTCTGATTTGTTCTCATTAGGCGTTGTGCTGTACACGATGATCACCGGCTTTCGCCCATTCCAGGGAAATAGCGCGAAGACAGTCGTTTTCAAAGTAATGAACATTGAGCCGGTGCCGGTCACAAGCCTTCAGAGCGATATCCCGCCGGAATTGAATGCGATCGTCTCGCGTGCAATCGCTAAAAATCCTGATGAACGCTACCCCAGCGGCGCCGCACTGGCTCGTGCACTACGAGCATTCGGCGAGAACGATTCTGCGCTTTCTGAGGCGACTGAATTCTTTGCACGTTCGGTGCAAGGTGGAGAGCCTAAACGAGCAGCTTCCGAACCTAATCCGGTTGCCAAAATTTATCGGCGTTTCTCGTTAACCGTGGCCCTGCTTGCGATCGTTGTGGCAGGAAGCCTGTTTGCGTGGCGGATGACCAAGATACATGACGTGCCATTGTCCGAAGAAGTGATCGCACAACTTCGCTCGAACCCCGTGCGAAAAGTGCAATCGTCGACGACAAAGGTCATTTCAGCAATCAGCACACCGGTTGCGCACCAGCTTAGGCGAGTAAGGAAAAAACACGTTGCTTCCCCCGCTGTTGCTCCGGTCGAGACAATCCTGCCCTCCAAAGTACAAGTTGAAATTCAACATCACTTTGGACACGCGCACGCTTCAATCTGGCTGGACGACAATCTTGTGCTCGACCAGGATCTGCGCGGATCCGATGAAAAGCATCTGCTGCGAGCCGTTGAGGTTGAGCAGGTCACGAATGCTCAATTCGCCGCTGGAAAACACTCGATCCAAGTTCGTGTAGTCTCCGGCCACTACGACCAGATAGAAACCATCGATGCGAACCTGGCGCCTGGGTCAGAACACGTTCTGTCTGTGCGTTGCGAGAAGCACAAATTGCAAGTCACATTGCAATAGTGACGACAAACGAAGAGCAGCCCTTACGGGCTGCTCCCAGGATCACGTGACTCAGCAGATTAGAACCTGATCTGCGGACCAAACGTCACGCGCATGTTATTGTGCGCACCATTGTTCAAATACACTTCATCACCGACTTCAGCGCGCAGCCCGAAGAATCCCCAGAAGCCTTCAATGCCAACTCCCGGATATGCGGCAAAATGTGTGCTGCCGCCGCCCGATCCTGTGATCGCGTTGCCCACGGTGCCAGGCGTGACGGCTGCCCCCGACGTCGTGAAGTTAACAAATCCTATTTTCCCGGTTACGAAAAACTTGAAGGGTCCCGGAGTTTCAAACTTCGGTCCAAATAACGCGGTCAACGGACGAAGCCTCGTCGTGCTGAAACTCGTGCTGGCGCAGTTGTTGCAAACGGTTGTGAAGTTGCGCTCGAAATCGTAGTTCATTTCACCTTCGAGAGCTATGTGATGACTGGTGTTGAAAGCAGCCCGCGCTCCGAAGCCAACGAAATTCGTGGTGGACGAGCCAGGCGAGAAACGGAAGTAGTCGGCAAAAATGCCAACACTGCCGTGGTCATAGTTTCCGCCTTCCTGTGCTGCGAGCAACGAAGGAGCCGCTGTCAGCAATCCGATAATTCCTAACCAGACAATGCGTTTCATTTGTACCTCTTCTCCTTAATAAGAATTAGTTCCTCTATCTGCTCGCGCCTTTGCCCAGCTACGGCCAACAGGGCAGCAGGTCGAATTTTGGATGCTGAGTGGATTGCGCCGGTTGGGTTTTCAGCCGTTCCTGCAACACCCTAGGTCTTTAAATGTATTGGGTCTAAGGCGGCGTTCGGCGGCTACGTGGAGGAGAGTGGCAGCACAACAGCTCTGAACCGATTTCGAAGGGCCAAGTACATCTCATCTTTGCCGACACTTGCCTTGAAGTGTACTGACGTGGGCAGAGTGTAACGGGATGAATACGGAAACGCGAACAGCATGGTATCTTCCACCAGACGGATTCGCGAATGGGACAAATCGTTACCGGCGCCCCGACTCAGCATTTCGATCGCAGTTTTTTCGGCCATCCTCGCGGCCTGGCCACACTTTTCTTCACCGAGATGTGGGAGCGCTACAGCTTTTATGGCACGCGTGCGCTGCTCATGCTCTACATGACGCACCCGCTCACGAGCGGCGCGTTGGGTTTTTCCGACATGAAGGCTGGGGCGATCTATGGCTTCTACACCGCGACAGTTTATCTGCTGAGTCTGCCCGGAGGATGGTTTGCGGACCGCATCGTTGGGCAGCGAAAAGCAGTTCTTTTTGGCGGAATTCTAATCGCAGCTGGAGACTTTTGCCTCGCCTCGCCGGGCATCGCGATGTACTACGCCGGACTAGGTTTGCTCATGATTGGCACCGGCCTGCTCAAACCCAACGTGAGCACGATGGTGGGACAGCTATACGCGGCGGGTGATCGAAGACGCGACTCCGGTTTTTCAATTTTTTATATGGGAATCAATATCGGCGCCTTCTCTCCGCTACTCGTGAGTTGGGTGGGAGAAAAGATCAACTGGCGGCTCGCGTTTGCGACTTCGGGCGTTGGAATGGTACTCGGGGTTGTGCAGTATCTCTGGACCGGCAAGTACCTGGGAGGAGCCGGTCTGCATCCTTCGCCGATTGACGATCCCAAAAAAGATCGCACACAGAAGCGAACTGCCGGAGCCATCGCAATCGTCGCGCTACTCGCACTGGCCGCCCTCGTCACGTTCAGTTACCTGGGGAAAATTCAAATTACCGCACAAGAGATGTCCAATGGTTTGGCCGTAGTGCTGGTGGCCATTTCGGTCGCAGTATTCGCCTGGATGATCTTCGGTAAAGGCTGGTCCCCCATTGAGCGAAAACGGGCCGGGGCCATGTTGGTGCTCTTTATCGGTTCCGCCGTCTTTTGGGGAGCATATGAGCAAGCCGGTTCATCGCTCAACCTTTTTGCCGACGTCAATACGAATCGCCATATTCTTGGCTATGAGTTTCCTGCCGGCTGGTTTCAGTGGGTGCAGCCGCTTTTTGTTCTGATCCTGGCGCCATTTTTTGCCTGGCTTTGGATCAAACTTGGCAGTCGTGAACCCTCTAGCCCAGCCAAGTTCTCAATTGCCCTGCTTTTCATCGGGCTCAGTTTCCTGGTGCTGGTCCCTGCCGCGCATCGGACCGGCGTTTCTCCAAATTGGTTGAACACATGTTATTTTCTCGGGGTCGTAGGCGAAATGTGTCTCAGTCCCGTGGGTTTAAGCGCTTTTACAAAGCTCGCTCCCTCACGCGCTGCAGGATTTGCCATGGGGATATGGTTCCTTTCGACAAGCATCGGTGAATGGCTCGCAGGGAAAGCCGGGTCGATGTTTGGATCAATGCCCTTGCCCAAATTGTTCGGCATCAGCGCATTTATTCCCTTTATCGCAGCGATAGCTCTCGCCTTGCTCATAAAGCCTACGAAGCGGCTGATGTCAGGCGTTTCCTGATTACTATTGAGGGGGGAAAATTTGTGCTTGCTTCTCTGTGAAGGCCTCCAACGAACGGGAATTGCCGATCACGAATAATCACCTCGTAGCCATTCACGCCCTGCCTGTCCTCCACAAAGATCCGTTCGATCGAATGCTGGTAGCGCAAGCCATCCTAGAAGGCGCGCTATTGCTCACTACCGATTCCTTGTTGACGAAATATCCCGGCCCGGTTCGCCGTGTCTGAGGCTTAAGCGCTTTCCACAACGCGGGAAAGCAAAGCTGGGTTTGCGCCTTCATTGAGCGCTGTCTGACGACAAGTTGACGCCGTCTTTAGTACCCTTTAGGCTGCGAACGACGGTAACTCTTGATCCCGCTACACTGCCGCAAGCGGTACAACGAAAAGAACTTTGGGCCGCATCAGACCTATTGCGGCCGGAAAAGGCGACTTGACGGACGCGAAGCGACCACAAAGCACCAAGCTCTCTGAGGCGGAGGCAATTGATCGTGCCAAGCAGGGAGATGCAGAGGCGTTCGAATACCTCTACAGCCTGCACAAGCGCCGAGTGTATTCGCTTTGTCTGCGGATGACTGGCAACACCGCTACGGCAGAGGACCTCACTCAGGAAGCCTTTCTCCAGTTGTTTCGCAAGATTGGGACGTTTCGCGGCGAGTCGGCTTTTTCCACCTGGTTGCACCGCATGGCGGTGAACGTCGTCTTAATGCAGCTCCGCAAAAAAGGGCTGCCGGTGGTTCCAATTGACGAGACCACTGAAGGCGAAGAAGAGGGCATAGTACGCAAGGAACCTGGCGCGCCAGATGAGCGTCTGGCTGGATCAATAGATCGGCTCCAGCTACAAAGAGCGGTTGACGAACTACCGCCGGGTTATCGTACGATCTTTGTACTACACGACGTAGAGGGTTACGAGCACAACGAAATTGCAGAGCTGATTGGCTGTTCCATCGGCAATAGCAAGTCGCAACTGCATAAAGCCCGCATAAAGTTGCGCGAGCTTCTGCGGGCCAGTAAGACGGAGAGGGCTGGCAAGCGGTGAACGTAAGGGTCACTGCGGGACGGGGACAAGCAGTATGAATTGCCTGCAATTTGAGAAAACGCTTCCGGAATACATCGAAGGCGCTCGGACTTCCGAACAGCAGGCTCACCTGAGTTCGTGTTCGGCCTGCTCCGATTTGCTAGCGGATCTGGATTATATTTCCGAGCAGGCGGGCTCCCTCCAGGAGCTGCACGAGCCTAGCCCGCGAGTGTGGAACCTGCTTGAAGTGCAACTGCGCAATGAGGGGCTGATACGCCAGCCCGCGCGCCCTTCGCAGCCTAGTTTCTTTTTACGCTGGCGCATGGCATGGGTGATACCGGTCGCGGCCGCACTCCTAATCGCCGCCGGAATCAAGCTCTACCAGCCAGCCAAGGTCGGCGATAATCAACCTGTGGCCAAGGTTGCGAGTCCTGCTGCTCCCGCTGCGCAAGCAACGGTTTCCGCCGAAGACAAAGATATATTGAAAACCGTGGCATCGCGCCCGCCTGCGCAGGTGGCGGCGTATCGCAATGATCTTGACCAGGCAAACGCCTTTATTCGCGACGCGCAGGACGCATTACGAAGCAATCCCAATGACTTGTACTCGCAGCAGTTGCTTATGAACGCTTACGAGCAAAAGCAAATGCTCTATCATCTGGCTGTCGATGAGGATGAAGGAAATCAGAGTAACGACGTGCAGTAGGGAGACAAAATGCCCTCGCGTAAATATGCCGCAAGAATCGTAAGCGTGATTGTCCTCTCTGGCCTGGCAGCGGGCGCCGATACAGTGCGCCAGAACCTCCATTTCAAAGTCGGCAAGCACCCGATGATTTCTATCAACAATACTTATGGTCCTGTCGTCGTTAGAGCGGGCGTGCCGCACCAAGTAGATATTGTCGCAATACTGCACTCGAACAAAGTCGAACTCGACCAGAGCAAGAGCCGTGATCGCGTCGATGTTACCTCCCATCTTTTGCCTGGCGCCGACGAGAATAGCGGCATGGTGGAATATCAGATTCAGGTCCCTCCAGATGCGAACCTCACCTTGCACTCTGATACCGGCAGGATTCATGCCGAGAAGGTCATTGGGGACGTAAGCGTCGCGGGTAACGGCGGCCCCATAGAGGTAACCGACTGCGCGGGCGGCCACGTTCATGTGCGAACGCTAAACGGATCGGTGAACCTGAATAATGTGCATGGACACATTGAAATCATGTCAGTAGGCGGCGATGTGGTCATGCAGGGAGTCTCCGGGACTATGGTCGCCGTGAACTCGAACAGTGGCAAAATCGAGTACGACGGCGATTTCGGCGAAGAAGGCGAATATGCCTTCACCAGCCACACTGGAAATATCGAAGCAGTTGCTCCAGCCTATGCGTCGATCGATGTGCTAGCCCGCTCGACAAACGGTACCGTGCAAAGCGATTTCTCTCTCGAGCCGAAACATGCTCCTTTTATAGTCCGCGGTGCAAACTCCCTTTCCGGCACTATGGGCAAGGCAGCTTCCTCATCGGTAAAGTTATTTTCCTTCAGTGGTAAAATTCGTCTCAAGAAACGCCAAAACTCCACAACGGGTCAGCAATAACCGCCGCTGATCCATAATGGCTCATGCATGACGAAGGAGACGCTTCGTCCCTGAAATCGCCTGCGCAGACTCGCGCCCCTCTCATAGTTTCTCTCGTTGGCTTCATGGGAGCCGGGAAGACCACCGTGGGGCAAGCGCTTGCCGCCAAATTGCGCTGGCAATTCCTCGACCTTGACGACCTCATTCAGGTCCGCGCTCGACGACCGATCTCGGAAATCTTTCAACAAGATGGCGAGGCCGCGTTTCGCAAACTTGAACGGCAGCTGTTAAGAGAGATAGTCAATGCTTCTCCAGGCCAAGCCACGGTACTTTCGTTAGGTGGCGGAGCATTCATCGACAACACAAATGAGCAACTTCTGCGCGAAAATGAAATCGTAACAGTGTTTCTCGATGCGCCTGCCGAAGAACTTTTTCGGCGTTGCACAGAACCACAGACGGTTCGTCCGTTGTTGCGCGATGCCGGGAATTTTCGTGAGCTATTCGAGCAGCGCCGTCCAGCCTATATGAAAGCCTCGCATTGCGTTCAGACGGCCGGAAGGGAAATTGGATCAATTGTCGACGAAATCATCTCCCGGCTAGGCCTGGAGACAAGCGTAGGAGTTTTCAAGTGATGTTTTTGCAATCCGCAGCGCGCTATCTGACAGGTTTAACTCTGCTGGGAATTACCTTCATGCCAAGGGTGTCGGCAGCGACTGAAAAGAGCGCATCTCTCAAGATGGTTGACTCCGGGTCATTCGGCGTCTTTAACGGGGCGCACCGAATTGCCACAGAAACATTTTCGATCAAGCAGGGTGCTCAGGGCAGCACGATCGAGTCCGAATTCAAATCGGAACAGGGTGAGCAGACCGCGGACCAGTCTTCAGAATTGCAGCTGACTCCATCGGTAGAACTGCGTCGATACGAGTGGAAGGAACTGACGCCGGAAAAAATAAACGCAGTCGTCGAGCCCAACGATACTTTTCTGATCGAACACGTGTTCTCTGGGCCGAGCGAGAAGCCCCAAAATCAGAATTTCCTGCTCCCTTCGTCCACTTCGATTCTCGACGATTATTTCTTCATCCAGCGTGAGGTCCTCGCCTGGAAATATCTGGCTACCGCATGTAAACAGCAATCTGCCGGGTTGGGCTGTCCTCCAAACCAGAAAGTGCAACTGGGCACGCTTAATCCTCACGCACGCAGTTCAATGCTGGTCACGATCGAGTTCACCGGCAAAGACAAGGTGATGGTCCGCGGCACAGAGCGGGAACTTAGCCGCTTTGTGCTCAAATCGGAAACCGGCGACTGGGCGTTCTGGCTCGACGAAAACCTCAAGCTGGTACGGCTGCTGGGTGACAACGGCGTTGAAGTCGTCCGCGACTGATATCGCATGCTGAATCAGCCCGCCAATTCCTGTAAGCTTAGCAAGTACTTCGGCCTCTGAGAAAAGGCCCTTATGGCACTGATTGACGGCCGCACGACGCGTGTGTTGTTCACAGTGCTTCTGTTTGCCATTGCGCTGGGGTTCCTCTACGTCGCTCGCCACACGCTGATTGCTTTCCTCTTCGCAGTCTTTTTTGCTTACCTCGTCGAACCGGCAGTTTCCCGCTTCCAGCAATGGACGAAGCGACGGGTGATCGCGATTGCGATCATTTATTCGTTGATCATAATTCTTCTTGCGACATTCTTTTTCTTTGTCGGACCGAGAATCGGCCGTGAAACGCAGAAATTGACTGCTTCTTTGCCTTCGCTGCTCGAGAAAGTCAACAGCGGCCAAATCGCAGAGGAGATCGGCCTGGAGCATCATTGGAGCGCCACGACCAGCCGTCAGTTGAGCGCCTTTCTAGCCTCGCACCGGGGTTTCCTGCTTGAGCTGGGACAAAAGGCTGGGTTGCGGGTCGCTGAATTGGCACAGGAGTCATGGCTGATTGTTCTGGTACCCATTCTTGCGGCATTTTTTCTCAGCGATGCGCACATGTTCAGCCAGGTCGTGCTGTCCTTTTTTCATTCAAAACCGCATCGCGAATTCATGCAGGGCGTAATCCACGACATGAATCAAATGCTCGCTGATTTCATCCGAGCGCAACTCACATTGGCGGCGCTATCGTGGGCTGTCTATTCTGCATTTCTCGGCGCTACGGGCGTGCAATATGCGCTCATGCTCGGCACCGCCGGCGGAATCCTGGAATTTATTCCGGTAGTCGGACCTCTGGTTGCCGCAGCGCTGATTTTCGGAGTAGCGCTACTGACCGGATCTCACTGGCTTATAGTTTTGATATTTTTGATTTGCTGGCGCGGTATTCAGGACTACGTAGTGACTCCGCGAGTAATGGGCAAGAGCATGGAATTGCACCCGCTCGCCGCAATCTTCGGCGTTCTCGCCGGAGGCGAAATCGCTGGCGTGCTCGGAGTTTATTTGTCCATTCCAGTGATGGCGAGCCTGCGAATCGTCTGGCGACGCTGGGGAATGTATGCAGAACGCCGCCGCTTTGGCCCGCTAAACGAATACTCGTTCATTGCCGAGCCTACCCAACGGAAGTAGAGGAACGCTACTCTACCGTGACGGATTTCGCCAAGTTCCTGGGTTGGTCTACATCACATCCACGACGAACCGCTATGTGGTAAGCGAGTAGCTGCAGCGGAACAATCTCAAGAATTGGAAGCAACTCCTCCGGAGCGGGCGGAATAAAGATCACATGATCGGCGGCTTCTTTGATTTCGTCGTCCCCCTCTGTGGCAAGCGCAATCACCTGTCCCGAACGGGCTTTGACTTCCTTCAGGTTGGAAGAGGTTTTTTCGTAGCGCACCATCGAGAGCGCGTCTTTGGGGTCGCGAGTGGCAATAATCACTACCGGCAAATTCTCATCGATCAAAGCATTCGGCCCGTGCTTCATCTCTCCTGCTGGATAACCTTCGGCATGAATATAGGAAATTTCCTTCAGCTTCAATGCGCCTTCGAGAGCGATCGGGTAATGAATGCCACGCCCGAGAAACAGGAAATCCTGAGAGCGGACGTACTGCTTTGCCAGGTCTTCACAATCTTCTTCGTGGGTGAGCAGATGCTCCAGCTTGCCTGGAATGCGCGTGAGTTCCTGCACCGCGTCTCGTGCTTCCTCCCCAGAAAGTGTGCCACGCACCTGCGCAAGATGAAGTGCAAACAAATACAACGCTGTGAGTTGCGCAGTGAACGCTTTTGTCGAGGCCACTCCGATTTCCGGCCCGGCGTGTGTGTAGATCGTGCCCGCGGCCTCGCGCGTAATCATCGAGCCAACAACGTTGCAGATGGCCAGGGTTTTCGATCCTTTAGCTTTAGCTTCACGCTGCGCGGCGATCGTGTCCGCAGTTTCGCCGGACTGTGAAATCACGACCGTAAGCGTGTCGCCAGGGACAATGGGATCCCGGTATCGCCATTCGCTCGCGTAATCCACTTCGACCGGAATGCGCGCCAGGCGTTCGATCATGAACTTCCCGGCCTGGGCTGCATGCCAGCTGGTACCGCAGGCTGCGATGTTGATTTTTTTGGCTGAACGAAATTCGGCTTCGGTGATCTCCATCTCATCAAGAAATACCTGTCCGGTCTCTTGCGAGACGCGGCCTAGAGTTGTGTCACGGACGGAGCGTGGCTGCTCATAAATTTCCTTGAGCATGAAGTGCTTAAAGCCGCCCTTTTCTGCCATGATCGGGTCCCAGGTGACGTGCTGCACCTGGCGAACAATGGGCTGACCGTTAAAGTCGGTGAGCCGCACGCCGTCAGGCGTAATTACTGCCAGGTCACCATCAGCCAGGAAAAACAGATCGCGCGTGTGGTAAAGGATTGCGGGAACGTCCGATGCGACGAAATATTCGTCCTTGCCAAGTCCAATCACGGCCGGAGGTCCATTGCGCGCAGCGACGATTTTGTTGGGCTCGTCAACCGATATCACCGCCAAGGCAAAGACTCCGGTAAGCTGCGTCACGGTTTTCCGCACGGCTTCCTCGAGAGATGGACGATGACCATTCCCTGTTTTCAGGAAATATTTTTCGATCATGTGCGCGACGATCTCGGTGTCGGTTTCAGTGGTGAAACGATGCCCTTCGTCCGCGAGCTTTTTCTTCAGCGACAGGTAGTTCTCAATGATGCCGTTGTGTACCACAACCACCTTGCCGGAACAGTCACGGTGAGGGTGGGCGTTCTCTTCGGTGGGGCGGCCATGCGTTGCCCAGCGCGTGTGTCCGATTCCATAAGTGCCATCGAGCGGCTTAAGGCGGATTACCTCTTCAAGATTGCGGAGTTTCCCCTCGGCACGCCGGATCTGCAAGCCATCGCCATTGCCGCAAACAGCAATACCAGCTGAGTCGTAGCCGCGGTATTCAAGCCGCCTCAGGCCGTCAAGAATGACGGGCACCACCCGCTTTTTGCCGACATACCCTACAATTCCACACATTCTGACCTACTCCTGATGAAGTATGCGGGGGAGTACACCACGTCAATTCGTAACGACTACTCTTCGATCGAATACCGGAATTCTTCGATCACAGGGTTGGTAAGTACTTCACGAGCAATACGCCCGACGGCATTTTCGGCCTCGGCTTTATTTAGTCCACCATCCAAAGTTAATTCAAAGAACTTCCCTTGCCTTACATCCTGCAGGCCTTGATAGCCGAGCTTATGCAGCGCACCCTGGATGGTCTTGCCCTGAGGGTCCAAGACGCTCCGTTTCAACGAAACATACACATAGGCTTTCATGGGGGATACTTCGATTATACGGCAACAAACAAAATTGGCCTGTAACGATAATTTCGCTTTCTCGAATTCGAAAACACAGGCCTCCAGACCGCCCGTCCGTGAACCGAGCTAGACCAGGCAGGCGAAAAATCCCGCATCTTACCTGATTTTGCTGGTACCGATCAACTGAAAACAGGCGTCAGACTTGCGCTTTGACAAGCGGTACCTGCAAAAAAAAGTGATGCAAATTCGTACTTTCCCATTATTATCTGGTTACTGAAGTAAGCACGTTGCATCGAGGGGATCCGGATGGGTAACGATGCAACAGGTTCCAGAGCGCCATTCGAATACTGAGGGTACCCACGGCTTCGACGAGTCTTCTCGCCGAGACAAGGTTCTTCTGCACGCTGCAGAGCTCGCCGCACGGAGCGGGTTCCCCCAATTGCTGCAAGAGCTTTCCCGGCTTTTGCACGAGCTTTTCGATTTCAACTTCCTAAATTATGCGTTGCGGGATGACAGCGCCGATGTAATGCGCTTGTACATGCTCGATAGAACGACTCAAGCTCCGGAATCACTGCTGGAGCTTTCCATGGAGGAAGCGCCTGCGGGTTGGGTTTGGTCTCATCAGGAGCCACTCGTCATACCAGACTTGATCCATGAGGACCGGTTTCGTTCCATTTTGGAATTTTATATCGCGAAGGGCTTTCGTTCAGTCGTTTCGGTGCCAATGACTACAGCCCGAAGGCGGCTGGGAAGCCTCTCCTTTTGTAGCGCGCAGCAGATACACTGTGACGCGGGTATCCTGCACTTCCTGGAACGGCTTGCGAGCCTGGTCGCTTTGGCGCTCGAGAATTATCTATTTGTAGAGGTGTCCTTGCTGAATGAAGCTACGGCTGGAGAAAAACGGCAGTTACAGGAATTGGCAGCTGTCCACTTTCGACTGACTCGGCAAAGCACCGAAGCCTACGAGAACCTGCGCCGCGAGCGCGAGCAGCTGGAAACCATCATAGAAATCCTCAGCGCAATGGGCGCCTCGCAGCTCGATTTGCGACAGATGTTTCCGGCGATTTGCCGGTCTCTCCACAAAGCCATCGAGCACGATGCGGCTGTCATCACGCTGCTGGACAAGGCAGGAGAAAATTTCGACGTTTACGCGGTTGAATCCAGCGCACCGCCGCCCGTGCTTTCGCAGGGGATGAAGCTCAAAACAGAGCGGACGTTCTCCAGTTTGGTACTGGCCCGGGCGCCTGATGGCGACATCGTTCGTCGTGAAGAGCTGGAACAGCACAGGCATGAATTTGATCACGCCGAACGTGCGTTGCAGGCCGGCTTGGTCAGCTGGTGCCTGGTACCGTTACGGACGCCGAATCAATTGCTCGGATTTTTCGCACTGGGTGGCCGCAGAGACGATGCATTCACGCAACGAGACCTGGATTTGCTTCGTCAATTGGCAGGGGCAATGGGCCTGTTTATCGGCAAGGCCCAATCCAGGGCAGCCGTGCAACTGGAAAAAGAGCGACTGAACATGTTGTTGGAAATCAGCCGCACTCTCAGCTCTACCCTCGATTGGAAGAAGCTGTTCCAAGACTTATCGACTTGCATTCGCAGATTAACCGCCCACGAATACGCGCACTTTGCTCTGTACGAACCGGCTAGCGAGATCATGCGGTTCCAAGCCTTGGACTTTCCGGAAGGCAGCAGCCTCGTGGTCACCGAAACAGCTGTGCCAGTCCGCGATTGTCCCAGTGGAATCGCTTTTCAAAGCAAGGAGACGAAAGTCTTCTGCAGGGAGAAACTGGAAAAAATAGGATCCGACTTTACCCGCAAGGTACTCGCAGAAGGCATCCAGAAGGTGTGCTGCGTTCCGCTGATCAGCGGCGGACGTGCACTAGGAACTTTGGGTGTTGCCAGTCTGAAACCAGAGCCCTTCCTGGAAAGCGAAATCGAGCTGTTGCAGCAAGTGGCCCCGCAGGTGGCGATTGCGCTAGATAATTCTCGGGCTTATGAAGAGATTTCGTCGTTAAAAGATAAGCTCACCAAGGAAAAGGTCTACCTCGAACAGGAAATTCGGGACGCGTTTAACTTTGAAAATTTCATTGGCCAGAGCGATGTGCTCAACCGGGTGCTTGACCAGGTAAAGACCGTGGCGCCGAGCACAGCAACGGTGTTGGTTCTTGGGGAGACTGGAACCGGAAAAGAAATGGTCGCACGGGCGATCCATCGGCTGAGTGCTCGTGCCCCAGATAATTTCGTGAAACTCAACTGCGCCGCCATCCCCACCGGCCTGCTGGAAAGTGAGCTGTTCGGACACGAAAAAGGGGCTTTCACCGGCGCCATCAGCCAAAAAATGGGAAGGCTCGAACTTGCCGATAAGGGAACGCTGTTTCTCGATGAAGTTGGAGAAATTCCTCTGGAACTACAGCCGAAGCTGTTGCGGGTCTTGCAGGACCAGGAATTTGAGCGGCTTGGGGGCAATCGCACCATCCGGGTGAACGTAAGGTTAATTGCGGCGACTAACCGCGACCTTCCGGCAGCGGTAGCCAAGCATGAATTCCGTGCCGACCTCTACTGGCGGCTTCATGTTTTCCCGATTCGGATGCCGCCCCTTCGCGACCGATCAGAGGACATTCCATTGCTCGTGCGTTTTTTCGTGCAAAAATTCGCGCGCACCATGAATAAGCAAATAGAGTTCATTCCTTCTGAAACTATCCGTGCTCTCGAACAATGGCATTGGCCAGGAAATATACGCGAGCTCGAGAACTTTATTGAGCGCTCGGTCATCCTGACCGAAGGCACGACTTTGCGGGTGCCCGTGGGAGAAATCAATTCGCTCAGCGGGCCCGCGACCGAGGTCTCTTCGCACAATCTTGGTGTCATCTCCTCCACTGGTACGCTCGAGCAATTGGAACGAGAGTATATTCTTCAGGTCTTGCGCCAGTCAGATGGCGTGATTGCTGGATCAAACGGTGCCGCCGCGCGTCTCGGCATGAAGCGCACGACTCTCCAATCCAAAATCCAGCGGCTTGGAATCTCTAAGGGAGATTATGGCTGCTGAGCCTGCCGAGATTTCGGCAATTCTGCCGCCAGTTCGTCATTCTGAAGAATCGTCCCAACTCTTTGAGCTGAACTAGTTATTCAGGAATGGATACTTAGGAAGATATTCCAGCTTGGTATCTGGAGTGCTGTAAGCACCAACACGTTCGACCAGGTATGTGGGAGTGCCAGATGCCGGTTCAGGAAGCGTTGGAGCTTTCCTCAGGCAGTTACGCTCAGGTCGCAATCACTGCTCTCGCTCGGTTTCCGTTTAAGAAGCCTTGTCGCTCAGTGGCAAGCACTTCCTTTTTCCCTCCTAAAGCGGCGGTTCGCAAGCGACAGGCTGCGAAAAAAAAGCCAGTGAAGATCGATCCGTTGTATCTGTTTTTCTGCGGCCTCAAATGGCACAGAGACGGCGAAACATCGGCTGGCTGGGAGTTAGTGCAGGCCATGCGATCGAACAACTTGGGCGCTCGCGCCTTAGCGGCTGAACTCTTGTCGGAGACAGAAGACGGGCGCTTGTTGGTGCGAGACCTGCGTCGTACCAGAGGCGCACTCAACCTTATTGCACAACCTAACAGAGACTCGACTGGTAATTCGAAGCAGGATGGAGAGACCACTATGAACACGCCTTATGGTTTGCCGATCGTTGAGAATTGCACCACATGCGCGCTCAGGAAAAAGGGCTGGTTCTGTCACCTGTCGAACGATCTGCTGCGTTCATTTTCCGAATCGACTCATTTGGCCACATATCCCGGCGGAGCCATTCTATTCGTCGAAGGACAGATTCCTCGGGGAGCGCTCATACTCTGCTCCGGCAAAGTAAAGCTTTCGACTACCTCGAAGGAAGGCAAAGTTCTCATTTTGAAAGTGGCCGAGGCTGGAGATGTTGTCGGGTTGAGTGCCGTTCTCTCGGGCGAGGCGTACGAGATCACCGCTGAGACGTTGGAGCCCTGTTTGGTCAACTTCGTCGACCGGCAAGGGCTGCTCCGGCTGATAGAGCGGAGCGGAGAACTGGGACTCCGCTCCGCGCAGGCCGTGAGCCGTGAATTCCAATTTGCCTACCGCGAGATTCACGAACTCGTGCTGGCCCGTTCATCCTCCGGCAAGCTGGCGCGTCTGCTGCTTTCATGGGTTAGCGGAACGGAAGTGCGAACGCGTGAAGTACGCGTTCATGCTCCAGTCACACACGAAGAGATGGCACAGCGAATAGGCGCTTCGCGCGAGACCGTCACAAGATTGCTGAGTGAGCTGCGACGGAAGGACCTGATCAGGCTGGAAGGATCTACGTTGATCATTAAGAACCGCACCGCGCTTGAGGCTTTGGCCATGTGAGCCGGAACCCCGCCGAATCGACAGTTCCAAAGGCAAGACTGCCTAACGGTTACCAAAAGCGTGGAGCTTTTGGAACGCGAGAAATTCCTCCGTAGTTGCCATACTGGTTCTCGAACGAATTCAGATTCGTTTGGAGACGACATGAAGAAATTTTTGGGGATTTTGTTTTTGCTGGCGATCAGCTTGCCGGCTCTGGCACAGTGGAGGCTTTCTCCAAGAGATCAGCAACGGTTCGACAGTTACTTCTCGCGGTGGCAGGAATACAAGCGGGTGAACGATCGAGATCAGATCATCAGCATGGAAAAACGCATGCTCGATGTGTACGCGCATTACGGAGTTCCAGCCGGAACGCCATTCTGGAGGCTCGCGACGAACGGGCATCCGGAGCGGGTTGCCTGGCGCGAACGGCTCTCCCGTGACGAGCGGGCACATTTCGACGACCTCTATGTCCACTGGATCGCAGCACGGGACCATCACAATCATTTCGAGATGGAGCGCCTGGAGCACCGGATGCACGAAATCATGGAACGAAATGGAATTCCGGCAGAAGTACGGTTCGAGGAGTTAGCAGCACGATAGGTAGCACCTTCAGAATTCGTAAGTACCGGTTGCCCCACCCTTGCCGCACTTTTCGCAACAGGGGTGGGGATTTTTGATTTGTTTAAGTCTCGGTCTCGCCACGCTGTTCTCTCCGCCTCCTAAGAGCAACTCCCCTAAGTAAAATCGCCCACAACCAGTTCTGGTTTCACTGTAGTCCGGCTTGGGGGAATATCGAGGGCCAACCTTCCAATTCCTAGCGCGACTCATAGCTCCGACAAATGTAAAAAGACTTTGCTTTGCCGGAGGAATTCATGAAGAAGCTTTTTGGAAGTTTGATCGTGTTAGCGGTTATGGCAGCGATGGCTCTGCCCGCCCTGGCACAAGTCCAGCAGATGACGTCGGACGATAACCAGGCGTTCAACGGTTACTACTCGCGATGGCTACAAGATAAACAAACCGGGAACCGCGATGACATGATGAGCATGGAGCACCACATGCAAGACATTATGAGCAAATATGCGATACCACCCTCAACCCCTTATGACCAGGTAGCTGCGCAGAATAACGGCGCGGTTCCCCCCGCGTACTCCAGCCGGCCTGCCAGCCAATGGCAAGGTGTGCTCTCGTCGGGTGACCAGGATAAATTCAACAAAGAATATACAAAGTGGCAGGAATCGAATGCGAAGAACGATCGCGATGACATAGACAAACACGCGCGGAACATGGAGGAAATTATGAATAAGTACAACATTCCTCCGAACACGCCTTTTGCTCAGATAGCTAGCGTAAGCAGCATGCCGCATACTGACGTAACCCAGTACCAGGGACGGTTTTCGCCAGACGATCAGAAAAAGTATGACAAGGCTTACGAACACTGGCAGGAAGACCGTGCGAAGAACGACCGCAACAAAATGTATAAAGATGAAGGTCAAATGCAGGAAGTCATGGCGCGGTACAACATTCCTCGCGATGTACCGTTCGCTGCTCTGGCGTCAGGAAATCGAGGATACTGAAAACGCCGAGTAGATCACGCCGAGGGTGGTCCCACTTCTCGCAATAAAATAGCGGGAAGTGGGGCACCGTTGCGTCTGTCGTTCTCTTCCATATTGTTTGATCTCGGCTTTGTTTCTGAATTCTGACTTCTACCTTCTGAATTCCCGGTTACCTTCTCTGAATTACGGGCACTAACTCCTGCAATTTACCTAAGTTAGTCCGTACATTCACCTTAGTACCGTGTGTTGTACTTCGGTTATGTCTCGGTGGGTATATCGCCAAAGTGCTAGAGCCAGTTACTAGATATTGACACTCCGAAGTTAATCCCTACCACCCATTGATTACATCTGCAACTACTCCGAAGGTAATTTCCAGAAAACCGGCAAAAAAGCCGGAAAAACGCGGAATTCTTCTCTGACCTCACCGATTTCGCGGTTGATATATGCTCAGTCCACCTAAATCCGCTCGAAGTGAGTTGTGAGCGGATTCTCTCCCAATAACGTCGGGCATAGGTAGGCATGCCAGCGACGACCCTCTGTGGACAAGGAACTCTATGGCAGATTCGCGCGAAGTAATGAATATTCGCCAGGCGTCGCAATACCTCGGCGTTAGTCCGGACACGCTCTACAAGTATGTCAATGAGCAGAAGATTCCGGCATTCAAGCTGGGGAACCGCTGGCGCTTCAAGAAATCGAAGCTGGACCAATGGATGGAAGAGAAGTCCAGCGAAGCGGAAGTGAAAACCAGGAAGGCGAAGGCGGCCTCGCAGGCTGCCACATAAAGGCGGAAACATGCTTGGATTCGGAGCGAAATCGATCGTTGGCCTGGATGTAGGTTCTTCGAGCATCAAGGCGATTGAGCTGAAAAAGAGCCGCGGTGGGATCGAAGTGGCGCACCTCGGCCTGGAACATCTGGCTCCAGATATCGTCGTGGATTCGATGATCGTCGATTCAGGAACGGTCTCGACCGCGATCGCAAAACTGTTCACTGACGCCGGAATTAAGACGAAGAACGTAGCCACCGCGGTCAGCGGGCACTCGGTCATCGTGAAGAAGATTTCGCTGCCTTCGATCAGCGACGCGGAATTAGCCGAAACGATCCAGAAAGAAGCGGCGCAGCATATTCCCTTCGATCTAGCCGATGTGAATCTGGATTACCAGATTCTTTCCGAGGACGAAGGTCAGCCGCAGATGGACGTGCTGCTGGTCGCGGTCAAAAAGGACAAGATTTTGAACTACACCAACGTACTCTCGATGGCCGGCAAGACCCCGGCTATTGTGGACATAGACGCGTTGGCCCTGCAGAACTGTTACGAGTACAACTACGAGCCTTCGCCCAACCAGGTTGTCGCGCTACTCAACCTTGGCGCAAGCGTAATGAACATCAACATCGTGAAGGGGACGACACCGTTGTTTCCGCGCGATGTGAGCGTGGGCGGGCACCAGTACACCGACTCGCTGCAGAAGGAACTCGATTTGAATTTCGACGATGCGGAAGCCCTCAAGCTCGGCAAGAAAGTGGGCACCGTCAGTGAAGACGCGAAGACGCCGATCTTGCAACAGGTAACCGAGATCATAGTGCTCGAAATTCAGAAGACGTTCGACTTCTTCCGCGCCAGCGCGGCAGGAGAGCACATTGAAAAGATTCTGGTCGCCGGCGGCTCGTCGAAAGTTCCAGGATTGCTGGAAGCGCTGCGGCAGGAGTTCTCGATGCCGGTGGAAATTCTGAACCCGTTTCAGAAGATTTCGCCTCCGGCCAGTGGGTTGGGAACGGAGTTGATTGAAGCCAATGCCGGCCAGTTGGCAGTAGCGGTTGGTTTGGCTCTGAGGAGTTTTGAAGAACTATGATCCGCATCAATCTGCTGGGAGTACCCAAACCGAAAAGCAAGCGCGCACGAGGATCGGCGGCCGCGCCAGCCATGGAGTTCGGCGAGGCTGGTTCGCCACTGGTAAAGGTCCTGGTCGCACTGGTCTTGACCGTCGGCGTTAACTACGCGTATTGGCACCAGCTTGACCGGGAGCACGACGGGATCACTGCGAAGATGAAAGTCGCAGAGGACCAGAACCGGAAACTTGCAGGCGTCAAGACAATCTACCTGCAACGGCAGAAAGAAGCCGACGCTTACAAGCATCGTGTCGACGTAATCGATCAGCTTCGCAAGAACCAGACCGGACCGGTGAACCTGCTGAACACCGTCGGCGAAACCGTCAACAACACCGAAGCGGTTTGGCTGAACAGCATGAAGACACAGGGCGCCAACATCTCGATAGAGGGAATGGCGTTGAGCGCAGACGCGGTGGCAAACCTGATCGCGAATCTGCAAAAGACAGGTTATTTCTCCAATATCGAGATTAAAGAGACGTATCAGGACGAGAGTGTGCGTGACATGCAGGCGTTTCAGTTCGAGCTGACCTGCGAAATTGACCGAAGCAAGTCCTAAGGACAGTGGCCATGAATTTCAGCGAAATGTCGGGCATAAAGCAATGGGGAGTGGTGCTGTTAGCGGGGGCGTTGATCAGCACGGCGCTGTACTTCACATACTTCAAGAGCCAGCGCGATACGAACGCGACCGCGCAAAAGGCGCTTGACGCCAAGGTACAGGAAAACCGCGAGCTTGCGCCTTACCAAACCCGGTTGAACGAGATTAACCGTCAGCTGGCCAGCCTGGAACAGCAGATGGAAATCGAACGGCGAATCGTGCCTGACGAGAAGGATGTTGATGGATTCATCAAGATGCTCGACGCCGAGGCCGCTAAGACCGGAATCGAGTTGCGCCGCTACACTGCTCAGCCGACTGCGAGCAAGGAGTTTTACACCGAGGTCCCATTCGAAATTGAACTGGATGGGTCGTACTACTCGATGATGAAGTTCTTCGACAACGTCTCAAAGCTCGAGCGCATTGTAAACGTTTCAAACTTGCTGCTTGCGAACACAAAAAGGGGTAGTGAAGCGAAGGCGAAGCACACCTACCAATACGCGCCTGGCGAAAGTGTGGTTGCAACGTGTGTTGCGACTACATTCTTCAGCCATGACACGCAAATGCCTGCATCACCAACGACAGGCAAAGGCAGGATATAAAGATGCGAACACTGGGCATAGTCATACTTTTATCTGCGGCGGCATTCGCGCAAACTCCTGCGGCGACCGTATCTGTTAAAGCCACTTCGGTGAGCGCGAAACCTGCGACAGCTCCATCGTCGAGCACCGCTGCAGTTAGCAGCGCGAAGCCCGCGACAATTAAAGCCAAAACGCAGAAGCCTGTGGTGGCAGCTAAACCGGCCCACAAAATGGTGACGGTTTCAAAGGCGCATCCAGCTTCCGCGACGAAGTCTGCCTCTGCGAAGCCAGGCACGGTATCCGTAGTGGCAAAACCCATCGTGGCTGCGGCCTCGCACAAAAGTTCGAAGCCGGCGCAACCAGTGTCGGTGAAAGTTTCGGCGCACGAAGTTAAGCCAGCCGTTGCATCGCCGGCAAAAACGTCCGTGCAGGCTGTTTCTGCCAAGAAGGCGGGAGCCGCCGCGAAACCAGTTGCGGTGGCGGTAAAGTCCAAAGCCGCCGGCCCGAAACCCGCAATCGCGGTGCAACACAAAGCAGTCGCGGTTAAGGCTGTTGCGCCGGCAAAACCGGCGGACAAAAATCCGGCGACTCAGGCGAAAGCAGTCTCTGAAAAGCCTGAAGTTCCAGTTGCTGAGCCTAAGACAGAGGCGTCGGTAGAGGAAAGCAATCCCGAAACCGAAAATAAGCAGGGTTCGAAAGATCTCCATTTCGAGGGCAGACGCGATCCCTTTCTGAGCCCAGTCGTGAGCATGGCGATTGGTGGAGGCTCGGGGTGCAGTTCCGGAAAGCGTTGCCTGAGCATCGATCAGATCGCTCTCAAAGGAATTTTGAAGTCCGAGGCGGGCATGATTGCGGTGGTGGTGAATTCTCTCGACAAAGCTTATTTCCTGCGGGAGAACGATCCAGTATTCAACGGCTATGTCGAAAGGATCACCGGGGATTCGATCGTATTCAAAGAAACATTCCACGATCGCTTGGGCAAGCCGCTGACGCGCGATGTAACGAAGACAATTACGCGGCCAGCAGTATAGGTCCGCAAGGGTTAGAACGGCACCACAAGAAGTGATGATCGAGCAGTGATTTTGAGCAATCAGGCGGGGAGAGGCGAAATGCGAAAGCAATTTCTGGCAACAATCTGGGCGCTGTTGGCCATCACGCTGATGGCAGCGGCGCAGACTTCGGGCAGCGATGCGGCTGGTCATGCGGCCCTGCAGAGGGTGGCGGTGTCGCACGGAAGCGGCGAGATAAGCGTTGAGATTACCGCCAAGGGCGCTCTGGCGCCCAAGGTGGAGACCCTCGCTTCGCCCGCGCGCATCGTGGTCGATCTCCCCAACACCACGCTGGCCACCGCGATGAATCGCATTCGTGTCGGTCACGACGGCGTAGCCGGTGTTCGCATCGGCACTGACGCCAGCAAGACGACACGGGTCGTCGTCGATCTCGACCGGCTCTGCAAGTATGAACTTGTAGCCGCGGCAGGGAACAAACTGGTGCTGAAGCTTGAAACCGGTTCGTCCCAAGCGGCGGTAGCTGTTCAGAACACTGCGAGCGTCCCGGTTCAGACTGCGAGCGCCGACACTAAAACGGTTGCGAAGGAGTTCCAATTCGTAGAACCGACCTATGCGCCGAAGAAAAATGTGGCTCCAATCGATCCCTCTGTACGTAGCGCGGATGCTGCCTCGAAGTTCGTGGAAAGGCCGGAAGGAAATCTGCTACCCGGCATGAGCGCTGCGATGCAATCTCCGGAGCAAAGCGCCCTGCAGTCCGTTTCGCAGAGTGGCGCCGCGCCATCGTCCACGCCCAGCACGCCGGCTTCGACCACCAGTTCCGAGTCCAGTACCGTGCAATCTTCGACGCCCAGCACGCCGGCGTCAACCACCAGCTCCGATTCCAGTGCGGCTATGCCAGTTCAGTCTGCGCCCGTACAGCCAGTTCCAGTACAGCCTGCAGTGAACCTGGCAGCGGAGCAGAGGTCGCATCAGCAGTCCGAAATGAGAAGCCCGAAATATACGGGTGAGCCCATCTCGGTGAACCTCAAGGACGTGGATCTAAAAGACTTTTTCCGGCTCATCCATGAGATCAGCGGCTTGAATGTTGTGCTCGACCCCGATGTTAAAGGGTCGCTGACCATCGTTCTCGATGACGTGCCGTGGGACCAGGCTTTAGATATCGTACTGAAGAACAATAACCTTGCACGCCAGCTTGAGGGCAACGTGTTACGGATCGCGACGATTGATACGATGCGGCGCGAAGCCGAGGGACGCCGTGCGGCGCAGGAAGCCGAGGCAATGGCCATCGAGAAAGTTACCGTGACCCGGTTCCTCAGCTACGCACACTCGAAAGATGTGGTCCCGACCATCAAAAAGTTCCTCAGCCAGCGTGGCGATATCGTCTCCGATGACCGAACGAACGCCTTAATTATTTCTGACATTCCTTCTGTCATCCCTTCTGTCGACCGGCTGATTCAGCAGCTCGACCGGAAGACGCAGGAAGTGGAAATTGAAGCTCGTGTTGTTTCGGCGACCCGCAGCTTTGCGCGCGATATCGGCACACAGCTTGGGTTTGGCTTCGGCAACAATGCTACCCACGTAGGCGGCGCGAGTGCAGTTGGAACTTCTTCCGGAGCCATATTCAACACACCGGGAGCGATGTACCCGATCATTGGTACCTCGGCTCCGACCGCCGGCCAAGGTGTTCAGATTCCACTTTTCTCGAATTTAGGCGTAACTGGTCCGACCAGCGGCCTGAGCTTCTCGAATGCCAGCAACGCGATACGCATCGACGCAGTCCTTACGATGGCAGAATCGCGCGGCTTGCTGAAGATACTGTCACGTCCGCGAGTCGTGACCCAGAACAACATTCAGGCGGTGGTGAAGCAAGGCGTGCGTATTCCGATCGAAAGCCAGGCAACGCTGAGCAGCCCGGCAACGATCACGTACGTTGACGCATTCCTTAAGCTGACGGTCACTCCACAAATTACCGTAGAGAACACGATCTTCCTGAACGTGGATGTTGAGAACACGACGCCGGACTTCTCACAGCAGATCAATGGCAACCCGACACTGATCACGCAGCAAGCAACCACTCAGGTGCTGGTAACCGACGGTGGCACAGTCGTGATCGGTGGTGTAATCCAGACCAACAACTCAATCAACATCGCTCAGGTGCCGCTGCTTGGCAGCATTCCATGGCTGGGCAACCTCTTCAAGCACCAGACAGTGAACAGCTCGAGCCAGGAATTGATCTTCTTCATCACGCCTCGAGTGATCGAGACATAAGCAGCGACCAAGTTAGCAGGAAGCAGCCGCCGGATATGGGGAGACTCAGATCCGGCGGATTGTTTTTGCGATGGCTTTGTAATCCGGCCAGTAGCCGCAGCATCCACCACAACCCAATGCGATAATTGCAGCAGTGGAACACCTCTGTTCACAATGTGCTGCTACTGTCGAGGACGCCTCGCCTTTCTGCCCGAGTTGTGGCGCCTCTCAGGTCCGATTTTCTGTTTCACAGGAATCACGCGGCGCGGTAGCAGTCTCAAACCCAACCAGTGTGAACCAGGCGGTTGCCGCTCACATCACTTTTCCGCAGCCGCAGGTTAACGAGGATTCACGGGCAACGATCCGCGCAGCCATCTATGCCGGCCTGATTGGGGCGGTCCTGAGTTCGATTCCTGCCGGTCCCAATTTCATTCTTGCCTTGCCCTTGGCCGGATTCCTCTCGGTACTGTTCTATCGTCGCTGGACACACGGCCCGGAGCCGCGGGCGGCCGCCGGCTTCAGGCTAGGCGCGTTGGCTGGCTTATTTGGATTTCTGGCGTTCCTCGTGTTTACCGCGATCGGAACTTGGACCTTCCACGCTGAGGGCGAGATCCGCCAAGCGATGCTCGAAGCCGTGCGGCAACAACAATCTCGGGCCACCGATCCTCAGGTACAGCACATGTTCGATTATTTTGTGACGCCTCAAGGAATGATGATCATGATGGGCGTCGGCTTTCTAATGATGGGTATTGCTTTCGTCCTTCTCTCGGGCGTGGGCGCTGCCTTAGGAGCTTCGCTTCTCCGCCGAAAACACCCCCCTGAACGGTAATTCTGCGCCGTTTCTTGCTCCCAAGTGCCTCACCCGATTATGATTCGGCGTTCATGTTTCCTGCGGAGATTGACTGAAGATGCCAGGAACCGTACAAAAAACCGTTAAGGCACCGGCACGCGGGTCTCTCCTGGGAATTGAACGACTACCCGCCTCGGAGATCGGCAAAATCCTGCAGCTTGCGCGCAAGATGAATCCGCAGCGGGCGCGGCCGTTGCTGCGGGGGAAACGCGTGCTGCTGCTGTTTTACGAGGCATCAACGCGCACACGAACATCATTCGAAGTTGCTGCCAACTCTTTGGGGGCCACAACCACGTTGGTTCTCTCAAGCGGGTCCAGTATCGAAAAAGGCGAGTCTCTGCTGGACACGGCCTACACCTTGCGTGCGGTCGGCGCGGACATCATTGTAGTGCGCCATCCGAATGCCGGCGCTCCGCATTTGATGGCCAGCCACCTCGATATTCCGGTGATCAATGCGGGCGATGGAATGCACGAGCATCCGACGCAGGCGCTACTCGATGCGTACACCATCCTGCGGCATAAAAAGAAGCTGAACGGATTACAGGTAACCATTATCGGCGACATCTATCACAGCCGTGTTGCGAGATCAGCGATTCACCTGCTGACCAAGTTCGGAGCAAAATTGACGCTCTGTGGCCCACCGGAGCTTTTGCCAGACTTGGCAACCACGCTGGCGTCGAATCTGCGAATCAGCCGGAGCTGCGAAGATGCTGTGCGTGGCTCCGATGTGGTAATGGTTTTGCGAGTACAACGCGAGCGGTTGGCCGGCCTGAAAGTAAATCTGCAGGACTACATTTCCCGATATCAGATGACGATGGCCAGGCTGCGGCTGGCGAAAAACGATGCTCTGCTCATGCATCCCGGCCCCATTATTCGAGGCTTAGAACTGACCTGGGAGGTAGCAGACTGTCCGCAGTCAGTGATCGTGGAAGAAGTGAAGAACGGAGTGCCAGTGCGGATGGCAGTACTGGCAAGAGCGGTGGGGAAATGAGAACGGCAACTTCTCTCGCGCGGATATACGCGGATGAGCACGGATTGAAACACCGCGATTTAACCGAGAAGCTTATTGGGTTGTTCTTCAGCATCTACAACGAACTTGGACATGGGTTCTGGAGTCAGTCTATGAACAGGCATTTTCCGTCGCTTTGGCTGAGAACAACATCTTCTTTCAGAGGCAAGTTGCACTGCCGGTCTACTTTCACGGCCATCAGATCGGAGATTTCCGGGCCGATCTATTTGTGGACGGGAGAGTTATCGTGGAATTAAAAGCTGGTCGCGCGATTGAGCCCTCTTGGGAAAAGCAGGTTCTAAATTACCTGCGCGCCACTGATGTCGAAGTCGGCTTACTATTCAACTTCGGCGCGAAAGCAGAATTCAAGCGTTACGTGTTTGATAATTTGAAACAGAATCGGCAAGTATCCGCGTCAATCCGCGGAGAAGAAGTTCCGGGAAGATGAAGCAAACGTCACAATCTCACAGCCTTTTGATTCACGGAGGTCGGGTGATCGATCCAGCGGCGAAGGTCGACGCGCCGATGGATATTCTGCTCCGCGACGGGCAGGTCGCGGATGTCGCGCCCCCGAATAAAGTTCGCGGGGGAGCCGACGAAAAATTTGACGCCCGAGGATTGATCGTTGCTCCGGGGTTCATCGATATGCACGTGCACCTCCGCGAGCCGGGGCAAAGTTACAAAGAAACCATTGCTTCGGGCACGGCCGCCGCGGCGACGGGCGGATTTACTTCCGTCTGCTGCATGCCGAACACGACACCGGTGCTCGACTCGCCGGAATGGGTGACCTGGTTACGACAGCCGCAGCGGGGTGCTGTGGTCAACGTATTTCCTATTGCGGCGGCAACACAGGCCAGCAAAGGCGCAGTGCTGACCGATTTTCGGGCGCTGCAGCGCGCAGGAGCTGTCGCAGTCACCGACGACGGCAAGCCAATCCTCAGTGAGACGACCATGCGCGATGCCATGCGAGCATCGGCTGAAATCAACTTTCCCGTTGTGCAGCATGCCGAAGATACGCGCCAGACGCAAAATTGCTCGATGAACGAAAGCTCGACTTCCTTCCGGCTTGGCCTGCGTGGAATGACCGACATGGCAGAAGCAGCCATTGTCGATCGCGACGTTCAGCTTGCGCAGCAGTTCAACGGTGCCCGCCTGCATGTGGCGCACTTGTCGACGGCGGAAGCGCTGAAGGCTGTCCGTCGAGGCAAGAAAAACCGGGCGCGAGTCACTTGCGAGGTAACTCCGCATCATTTTGCTCTCACTGATGCTGACGTGCGCGACTACGACGCGAACTTCAAAATGAATCCACCATTGCGATCGGCTGATGATCGCGAAGCTCTGCTGGTCGCGCTTGCTGATGGGACCGTGGACGCGATTGCAACCGACCATGCTCCCCATGCGCCGCATGAAAAGATCATCGAGTTCGAACGCGCGGCATTTGGCATTACGGGTCTCGAAACGGCTTTAGGACTGGCAATCACAATTTTGCACCTGCGTCAGAAAATTTCTTTGTCACGAATTGTCGAACTGTTTACCGCAGGTCCGGCGCGAGTTGTGGATTTGCGCGGACGAGGAACTTTGTTGCGCGGCAGTCATGGCGATGTGACGATCTTCGATCCAAGAAAACGCTGGACCTTCGATGCGGCGAAGTCCCGCTCGAAATCGCACAATACTCCATTCGATGGCTGGCAGATGACCGGCAAAGTCGTGGCAACCGTCGTCGCGGGAAAGCTCGTTTACAGGGCGGGCTGAGAGCGCGCACTACTCTACTCTGAGTGCCCCGTCCGTATTTCGCGATTTGTGCGAGACAGCGCGGGAATTTTGAATTCGTACTTCGGCTTTTGTGCCACAGCCCTCGCTGATTACATTCTTTCGCAGGGCGTCAGGTTGCCGTCCATCATCTTTGATACAGTTTCCGCATGCGACCCAACCGTTCCGTGCCGCCCTGCACTGTGATCCCAGTCCTCATCTACCCCGACCCCGCCGCTGCAGCGGCTTGGCTGTCGAAAGCCTTTGGTTTTTCCGTCCGCCTGCGCATTGCGAACCACCGTATCCAGATGAAAGCCGGCGATGGATGCTTCACGATCGCCGAAGGCAAGGTCGCGCCGAATAACTCGCAACATGTTCAGGTTCGCATCGAGGACGCGAAGGGCCACTGCGAGCGCGCGCGAAAAAATGGAGCGGTCACCCTCTCAGAACCGACAGACCAACCCTACGGCGAACGCCAATACAATGCTCAGGACTTTTACGGCCACCGGTGGGACTTCACTGAAACCATCGCCGACGTCGCTCCGGAGGAGTGGAGCGGGGGCGAGTTTCACCTGGAGTGATGCGATTGACGCTCGCTTTACTGCAATCACATAATCAGATTTATGAAGAAGGTCATCAGAGTCACTGAACGGCCGCGCATCGTGCGGGCCAGCGAAAAGGTCTGTACCGGGAAGAACCTGGCGTCGGTATTGGCGTCCGCAAAGCTGACTGCAAGTGAAGCGCTGGAATGGGCGCGCGATCTCCGGGGTGCACGCAAAAGCTTGAAACCGCCTTCGTAACTGCCGAATTCTCGATGCCAAGTAATCCTTTAGCGCGAAAAGGAACGCTTAACCTGGAGCCCCGGTTTCTGTGCATCGGAGTGATCGAGTCGAAGTAATGCGTCTTATCACCCTTTATTGGATTTCGCCGTGCCGCCCGCTCCCTTTTTGGGGAACAGCGCATCGAATCGGCTCACGCGGTGAGTTCCAGGACGACCAATACCGGGCACTTTACTACCAAAACCGCTCGCATTCCAAACAGGTTTATAGTGAGTTATGAGTGCGAACTCAGCTGCGAAGACCCACCACTCACTCTGGAAAGTGAGATATCTGCACTGCATGTCTGAGAGATTAATATTCTCCCTTTCGGCTTCAGCTTCGCCTATCTTACGGAGGTGTTCATTCAGGCGAGCGCGTAAGGTACGCTTGCTCTTAGTTGTTTCTTTAGACGCTTTCCCGACATAGGCGAGCTTGCCTCTGAAGTAGAGAGCGTAAATTCCACTAGCGTGGGGCCCGACGTCTTTGGCTAGAGGAAAAAAGGGGCTGTTCTCAAGCTTTTCGACTACCTGCTCACGAATGCCCCGGTCCAGGTCAAAATCAAAGTGGTGCGGATCAGCGCCAGGTGTGGGCATAAACCCTCGTCTACTAGAGGATTATGCGACGTAAGTCTAATTGAACTTGACTTGAGAGTGAGGAAACGAACCAGCAGCGTTAACCGCCGAATGTGCGAGTCCCACCTGCCGTCGTCTTCTTCTTCCGACCACCAAGGCTGTTGTGCCCCAGCAACGAATCGTTGATTTCTCTTTGGAGTAGTTCTGTTTTTTCTTCAGCGGTCGGCTGCCGGGATGGAAATTTCTTTTCCAGTTCAGCTCTTAAGGAAGTGAACTTGGCGAGTGCAGAACGTTGCGACCTCGTGTTCAGGATTTCCTGACCAGCCATGCTCACGACAAAACGCCCGTCTGAACTTTTGGACAGCCGTAGATCGCCTGGCAAGAACGAGAGATTCATCAGGATACTTTGCGGAGTACAACCCCGGACTCGTATAGAACAGTCTTTTCTTTCGCTTCTTCAACTCTAACCGAGCTTTGAATGATGCTGCTGCCAGTCCGTTTGTTCCTGAGCAAATGATTGTCCTCAAAGTTTAAGCCCGCAAGCTCCCCGATTTTTCCGAAGAAATGGTCGGTCTTAACTTCGAGTCCCTGAATGATGCTGTTACCAAGAACAACTATGCACGCGGCTTTCGGTTTTAGGAGATGCGAAAGTACTCTGCAAAATTTGTAAGCATCGTTAAAGTATGTTGCTACGTAGTTTGCCCATCCCGGACCGCCGTAGCACTCCTTATTCGTGTTCCGCTTGCGGATCGCTTCAACGATCGAAGAAAGTTCCGGCATTTTGAAGTCGAGTGTAATGGGGCCCTCATCCCGAACCGTCTGCCAGAATTTACCAAAGCTCTCGGCCTCACGAGCGCCCTTGTAGCCTGTACCAGAGGTAAATCCGAGCCAGTGCAGTTGTGGGCGGGTGTTTCGGGGGTAGTGGTAGTTGTTCAGATAAGGCGGTGAGGTCACGAGTAGGTCAACAAAGTTTCGCTGATCAACGCACTCTAACGCGGAAAAAATGCTTTTTGAAAATACCTTCACTTTCGGCCGGTAGCCGACCGTTTTCATATGGCATTGCAGCCAAGCGATGTCCTCAAGCATCAGGTGCAGCTTTGCGGAAACGCTAATCCCTACATTTGCGTCGTCGATATTCGCCTTTCCTACAGCAACACGACGTGTCAAGCTCGGCTCGTAGGAATAGTTGGAGAAACTCACCATTACGGAGCCAAGACCAAGACGGAAGATATCGCACAATGTCGGGTCTTCTATCGAGTAGATGAAATCTAATGCGTAGAGGACTTTCCTCTGTACTTTCGGACTGAACAGTTGGGTCCGCCCTGAAAACCCGGTGGGGGCCTGAGAGCGCGGTTCACGTTTCAAACCTCCGTTTTCGGCTCTCTCCATGAATCGCTCGAATGCTGCTATACGCGCAGCAAGATGGTGGACGGAGATTCGCGTTGCGTTGAGTTTGATCTTTGTGGCAAGAGCAGCGTATGGATTGATTTCAAAACCGAGCACATTCAGGCCGGCCAGATAGGATTCCACCAATGTGGTGCCCACTCCGGCAAATGGATCTAAAACCCAGCAATTGCCGTTTTTCTCAGGAAGGTATCTCTCAATGGCATCATCGACGAAATCGGCTGAGAACCCCGCGATCCAAGGTACCCATCGGTGCAGGGGTAAATTCTTGTTTTTGGCAAACGAAGAATCCCTAAAGCCGTTTGTAGCCGGCGGCGCACCGAACATTGTTGTCTGCATTGCAGTGAATCCTACCAAAGGCTCTTGCCCCTAACCTCGAGGATTTAGCACACGCCTGTGCAAAACGAGACAGAAATATTATCGGCGAGAATTCGGCGAATGTGAGAAACCGTGGTATATCGACCGTTATCGTCGGGAGGACACCATCGACTGGCATTCAAAGGTAGGAATCTTACGATCATGATTGTCTCTACTCCCCTTCCCCCACCTTCAGCACCGCCAAAAATGCCTCTTGCGGAATGTCCACCCGGCCGATGCGCTTCATGCGCTTCTTGCCTTCCTTCTGCTTTTCGAGGAGTTTGCGTTTGCGGGTGATATCGCCGCCGTAGCATTTGGCGAGCACGTTCTTGCGCATCGCGGCGACGGTTTCGCGGGCGATGATCTTTGCGCCGATTGAAGCCTGAATCGGAACTTCGAACATCTGGCGCGGAATCAGCGTGCGCATCTTTGAGACGAGTGCCTTACCGCGCTCGTAGGCGAAATCGCGATGCACAATGATCGAGAGCGCATCGACCGGATCGCCGGCGACGAGAATATCGAGCTTTACCATTGGCGAATCCCAAGTTCCGGAAAGGTGGTAGTCCAAAGACGCGTATCCGCGAGAAACCGACTTCAGGCGATCATAGAAATCGAGAACGATTTCATTTAGCGGCAGCTCGTACTGCAGCATGACGCGCGTCGAGCTCAGGTATTCAAAGCTCTTCTGTTTCCCGCGCTTTTCTTCGACCAGCGCCAGAATTCCGCCGACATATTCTTCGTTGGTGAGAATCGTGGCGAGAATCACCGGCTCTTCGACTTTTGCAATCTCGCTCGGGTTGGGCCAGCGCGATGGATTGTCGACTTCAATTCGCTCGCCGTCAGTTTTCGTAATCTGGTAGCGGACGCTGGGAGCAGTCGTGATCAGATCGAGGCCGAACTCGCGCTCCAGCCGCTCCTGAATGATTTCCATGTGCAACAAGCCCAGGAAACCGCAGCGAAAGCCGAAGCCGAGAGCAACCGAGCTTTCCGGCTCGAAGAAAAAGGACGAATCGTTGAGCCGAAGTTTTTCAAGCGCCTCGCGCAGCTGCGTGTGCTCGTGCGCATCGACCGTGTAGATGCCGGCGAAGACCATCGGCTTGATGTCTTCGAATCCGGGCAGCGGTTCGAGCGCAGGCGCCGAGTCATCGGTGACTGTGTCGCCGATCTTTGTATCGGCAACGTTCTTGATGTTCGCAATCAGGAACCCAACTTCGCCCGCGTGCAGTTGGTCAACTTCAACAGGTTTTGGCGTCAACACGCCAAGAGTTTCCACGTCAAAAACACGCCCATTCGACCACAGGCGGATTTTCTGTCCTTTGTACAGCCGGCCCTCAAAGACGCGTACCAGCACGATTACACCGCGGTAAGGATCAAACCAGGAATCAAACAGCAGCGCCTGCAGATGGCGTCCTGAATTCCCCTTCGGCGGAGGGATTTTCTTGACGATCGCTTCGAGCACGTCGGGTACGCCCTGTCCGGTCTTCGCACTGATCAGCAGAGCATCACTCGCGTCAAGTCCCACCGCGCCTTCAATCATTTCTTTCGTGCGTGGAATATCGGCGCTCGGTAGATCGATCTTATTTATTACGGGAATAATTTCCAGCCCATGATTGATCGCCAGATACGAATTCGCCAGTGTCTGAGCTTCCACTCCCTGCGAGGCATCTACTACCAGCAGCGCACCCTCACACGCCGCCAGCGACCGCGAGACTTCGTAAGAAAAATCCACGTGTCCGGGAGTATCGATCAAATTCAGCTGATAGGTATTGCCATCTTTCGCGGTATACATCAGCCTGACCGCGTGCGCCTTGATGGTTATCCCACGCTCCCGCTCCAGGTCCATCGAGTCGAGTACCTGTGCCTCCATCTCGCGAGCGGTCAGCGCACCGGTTAGTTCCAGCAAGCGGTCAGCAAGCGTCGATTTCCCGTGGTCAATGTGCGCGACAACGGAAAAATTGCGAATATGCTGGGGGTCCATAGGGAGAGCGGGCAAACACTGATTTTATCAGGCGGGATTCACCACTCGGATCAGCGAGCGATATTGAAGCTGTGTTTCAGTTCACTTCAGCTTTCCATATCGTGAATTCACATACGCAACCAATTCTGCAAAGCGAGGATCGCCGTGTAGCGGGTTGAGCCAGGGATCGGTCGCCATTCCCATCGCCTCGCGAGGAGGATATCCGTGGGCGAGAGCGTCCTGCAGCATTGAGAACGCCTCATCATTCTGTCCGTTGCGTGCCAGCATGGTTGCCAAATCGTACTTAGTCACTGCCATTTCGGGTTGGCTTGGTCCCATTACACGGGTTTCAACGTCGAGCGCGTGGCGAAACGACTGCACGGCGTCCTGGTCGTGATGTTCTTCACGCTGCATTTCGCCAAGGTTGAACAAGCAGTGAATGGTCGCCAGGTTCCCTTCACCATCTACTTTTAGATGAAGGACCAGCGCCTGCTTCTCGAGCTTCTCCGCTTCGGCGGGTTGACCGCTGGCAGCAAGCATAATTGCCTGGTTATCCATGGTGACAATCGTGTAGTGTGCTTCCGGGCCAAGCACCCGCTTTTGTTTTTCCAGGACTTCCCCGTTTAATTTCACCGCCTCCGCACACTTTTCTTTGCCCGCCGCGCCTTCCAGGCAGAGTGTGAACGCCAGTTCACTGATGCTGGCCAAGGTGTCGCCATTATTTGGACCGAACAATCGTGTCTGTGTGTCGACCAGCTTTCGCTCAAGACTCTCCGCTTCATCAACACGCCCTTCCTGAAGCAACGTCCAAGCGAGGTCGTGCATGGTCAGCAATGTTTCGCGACTCTCTTGCCGGCCGACTGAACTGCTAGCCTTGATCGCTCCTTCGAATATTGATTGTGCCCGGGGCCAAAGCCCCTGATACATGTACGCTCTGCCGATCACGTGCATCAGGCTGGTTTGAAGTTCGGGATCCTGGGACAGCCCGGTCTGGATATCTTTTGCCGCCTTGTCGAGAAGCTGAGCGGCTGTTACCGCTCCCCCCAGTCTTTCGTTGGGATCAGAGGTCTTGAAAATTCCCGTCATAAAGTCCGCGATGCGGTCGGCGCGGTCACGTTCGCGCGTGATGCGGCGCAGTTCAATACTTTGAAAAACTCCGAACGAGACCAGCAACGCGGTAATGGTCGCTGCTACTGTCATTGCAATCCGGTGCCGACGCGCATATTTACGCGCGCGATAGGCGAGGCTGGCGGGGCGCGCCGCGATTGGCTGGTGACTCAGATAGCGGACCACATCCTGAGCGAGATCTGAGGCTGTGGCATAGCGGCGCGCGCGGTCTTTCTCAACCGCTTTCATGGCGATCCAGTCGAGATCGCCGTGCAGCTCGCTTACTAGCTGTTTCAGGTCTGTGCCGCGCGCTTCAGCGGCTGCCGACACCGTCTTCACATCGCAGGCGAGTCTGGTGCTCGGGCGCGGCGGATCCTGCTCGCGTAACAAGCGCACCATCTCGTGGATCGGCTTTTTCTTTAATTCCTTCGCGTCAAACGGCGGCTCGCCTGTAAGCAGCACATAAAGAATGATCCCCAGCGAGTACACATCGGTCCGGGTGTCTACGTCCTGGGTAGTCGGGTCACACTGCTCCGGACTCATGTATCCCGGAGTGCCTACAAAAGCTCCCGCGTTCGTGTAAATCGACTGCTCTGGAACTTTGGCATCGAGCGCTTTGGCCAGCCCGAAATCGATGATGCGAGGCACCGGTTTGCCATCAATCTCGGCTACAAGAATGTTTGCAGGTTTGAGGTCCCGGTGGATGATTGCCTTTTGATGCGCGTGCTGCACGCCTTCACAAACTTTGATGAAGAGCTCAAGCCGGTCTCGAATTTTGAGCTTCTTCTGGTCGCAATAATCGGTGATGGGCACACCGGGAACATACTCCATCACGAAGTAGGGCTGACCTTCCGATGTTGCACCCGCGTCGAAAACCTTCGCGATCGAAGGATGGTCCATCACCGCGAGCGATTGCCGCTCGGACTGGAAGCGGCGAATCAGCGCATCGTCATACATTCCCCAGCGAATCAACTTCAAAGCCACCCGACGTTGCAGAGGTGCACTCTGTTCGGCGAGCCACACCTGGCCCATTCCACCTTCACCGATCTTCTCCAAGAGCTGATACGGCCCGATTGAACGGCCGCTTGCGAGCACGCCTGCAAAGGGAATATTCGGCGCATGCGAAAGCGCGACGCTCGACGAGTCATGGGCTTTTAGCAGCGATTCGACTTCTTCGCGGAGAGAGCTGTCGGGACCGCACACATCCCTCAGGAACGCATCGCGATCAGTGGGCGGGTGCTCCAGCGCAGCTCCGAATATCTCCTTAATTCTTTGCCACTCTGCCTTTGTTTCCACTCTCTCCTCTTTTTATTTGTCGAGAAAGCCATGCCCGGGCCATGCTCCAGTCGCGCTTCACCGTGGCGGCAGAAATTCCAAGCACCGCAGCCGTTTCTTCAACCGTCAACCCGCCGAAAAAACGTAGCTCGACAATTTTGCCCTGTTGCGGGTCGCGTTCGGCCAGGCGAGTCAGGCTATCATCGAGCGCGAGCACGTCAACTTCCTGCTGTTTCGCGGGGCTGTGATCGTCTTTCAGTTGTATAGTGCAGTCCGCCCCACGCTTCGTTGCACGGTAACGGCGGGCATAATCAACCAGGATTTGGCGCATAAGAGTTGCAGCGATGGCTACAAAATGCGATCTGTTCTGCGTTTCGAAGGGACCCTGCTCGGCAAGCCTTAAATAAGCCTCGTGAATCAGAGCCGTAGTCTGGAGGGTATGGTCGGATCGCTCCCCACGCAGATAATAGTGCGCCAAGCCGTGCAGCTCGTTGTAAACCAAGGGAATTAACCTCTCCAGGGCCTGCTCGTCTCCGGCATTCCACTTGGCTAGCAATCCATGAATAGAGTGCGAGGGTAGCTGGGACATACGCACCTCGTGGCGCTGAGGGCTAGCTGCAAACGATAGCCTTACAGTCCGGGCAAGTCAACCACGCCGATCCCAGGTGCGGACAGCGGGTATGGGGAAATCTAAAACTTATTTGAGCTCCTTTCCTGGTGAAATCCGCCTTACCAGTAGAAGCGAGTTGCGCGTGCTTGTGTAACAAACGGCAGCAGGATTGCACCATAAGCAACAGAGCGAACGGGTCAAGCCAAGGTCTTCTGAAGCGCTTGTGCGGGGAGCTGTCATCCGAGTAGCTCGTAAGAGTAGCCGATCAAGACGCTTAGGAGGACAAGAATGTCACGGAAAGCAAATCTCTTGATTCGAACGTTGTGGGAGAAATCTGTCGGCAGGATAGGGCCGCTCGCCCGCTGGCCTGGAATCGCCTTTGCGGTGGTCCTCTTCACGCTCGCCACCGGAAGTGCTATTGCTGGCATTTACCTTCCTAATTTATTTCCGTTTCTAAATCCAACGGGCTTTGCTGCCACCTATAGCAACACCGGTCGAATCAATCTGAGCGGACCGTTCTTCCAAAGCTTGGGAACAAACGGGAGGAGCTGCGGAACCTGCCACACTCCAAGTGCAGCGTTTGGTTTAAGTCCAGTCGATGCACAACTGCGCTATTTGTTAAGCAGAGGCAAAGACCCTTTGTTCGCCCAAATTGATGGCTCGACCTGCCCGACTGGACCGATAAACAACAGTTTGGTGCTGAAGAAGGGATTGTTCCGAATTGGGCTTGCCTTGCCAACTACAGGCGTGCAGTTCACAATCGCTGCTGTTGAAGATCCGTATGGCTGCGCCATTACCACCGGCTCTCAAGGAGAGCAGACGGTTTCTGTTTACCGGCGGCCTTTGCCGAGCACAAATTTGAGATTCCTGAGCGCGGTGATGTGGGACGGACGTGAATCCGTAAATTTTCCACTTAACGATCCTCAAACATTTGCCGCGAACCTCAATACTGATTTGACGCAGCAGGCGACAGATGCAACTCTGGGACACGCTCAGGCATTACAAGCGCCTACTGCGGCGCAACTTCGGGCTATCGTCAATTTTGAAACGTCGCTGAACTCGGCCCAATTAAGCGATTTTATTGCCGGTGATCTTTCGAGGACCGCACACGGAAGCCCGCAATTTCTTTCGACGCAATCCTACTATCCGGGGATTAATGATGCTTTGGGTGGCGATCCTCAGGGACATGCCTTTAATCCAAATGCATTCACCATATTTTCTTCGTTCGAACATTCAGGTAACGCACAGCGGGCGTCAATTGCACGCGGCGAACAAATTTTCAACACGCAGCCGTTAACTATCAGCAATGTTCCAGGGTTGGCTAGCGGCAACCAGACGATCATTGGGACTTGTTCTACCTGCCACGACGCTCCGAACGTAGGCGATCATTCCTTATCCTTGCCCCTTGATGTTGGCACAAGCCACTTATCGAGTTACGAGACGGACAGTAATCTTGCTGCCGCGCTTCAGCAACTGCAAGCACCGCAATTACCGGTTTTCGAACTCACATGTACCCAAGGTCCTCTTAACGGCAACACGTATTACACATCTGACCCTGGCAAAGCTCTGATCACGGGACAGTGTGCAGATATCAGCCGTGGTAAAGGGCCGATCTTGCGAGGCCTGGCCGCCCGCGCTCCTTACTTCCATAACGGAGCAGCGGCGAACCTTCAGCAAGTTGTGAATTTCTACGATCAACGCTTCCAGATTGGGCTTACGCAACAACAGATGCAGGATTTAGTAAATTTCCTGCAAAGCTTATAGGTAATTAGTAATTGTGGCGGCTGCCAGCAAACCCCCCGGCAGGTTTCTACCTGGGCACATAATTGCGCGACAAGAAATGCGTTTACCAACTCGGATGATTAGCCGCCTAGCTAAGTTGACTGCGCTGTCATGTTGTCTGTTCAAACTTTTTTGAGCTCCTAAGTTCCTGAAATGCGCCTTTACCAATAGCGCGAACTGTCGTCATCTTCCCGCGGCAGGATGCCAACCACAAACCGCGTAAATAAAACCACTCGCTTTAAGCGGTGGACATTGAGGAGGAGATATGTCTTTCAGACAATGCGCCCTCACTTTCATCTGTGGAAAGTTGAGAAGCAGTAAGAGTGAATTTGTAAGGCCGGCAGTAATTACAGTCGCGATCGCCACAATGCTTGTAGCAGTCGGCGCCTCATCGGCAGTCGCGCAGCAGACGCCAAAGACCAAACTCGATGGTATGGCACAGGCACAGATTTCCGCGACGATTGGAAGAAACCAAGCGGGCTACCATTTCGTCGCAGAAAACAACGGCGCCAGTGCAGTAAATGCGCAAAATTCTTTGTCCGCGGATTTCAATCCATCGGGCGTCCGTTTTCGTTCGGGGAACAACCACTGGAACATGACGCTGCGAGGATACGGCCATGGCGACAACTTAGTCGCGGTGAAGCCAGCTTCGCCTCAGGTAAAAGCTAACCGGCTGGAATACTGGCGTGAAGGACTGACGGAATGGTACGTGAACGGACCAGTAGGCCTGGAACAGGGCTTCACACTACCGAACGCACCATCCCAGGCAAATGGCCAGCCATTAACGTTGGCGCTCGATCTTTCAGGTGACTTGACAGCATCGGTCGACGGAGGCCGAGGACTCATCCTCAAGAACAGCGGATCTGTGGTCCTGCGCTACAGCGGGCTTGTTGCCACGGATGCCGACGGTCACGATTTGCGCGCATGGCTTGAAGTCGCGAACACCGAACTTCGACTGAAGGTCGACGACCATGATGCGAAGTATCCACTGATAGTGGACCCAATGGTGCAGTCAGTCGAACTGACCAACAATGTATCCGGTTGCATTCTGAATGAAGCGGCAATAGGGGTGCACACAAATACCTCGTGCAGCAGCGGCGCGGCCAACGATCAGTTTGGCTATTCCACCGCCATAAGCAGCGACGCTTCTACCGTAGTCGTGGGCGCTCCGGAGGGGAACGGCACCAATCCAGGTTCTGGCGCGGCTTATGTTTTTGTAAGGCCGAGCAGAGGCTGGGGAAGTTGCATTACTGTCGGCTGCGATAACTATGTAGCGAAGTTAAATACCGGACTCGGTGGCGGCCAGGGGGCGGGGTTCGCTGTCTCCGTGGCAATCAGTGGGGACGGTAACACAATTGCCGTGCTTTCTAACACGTTTCCTAAAACGGACTCAGGAGCCGGGTTGGTGGACGTCTTCGTTAAACCTTCGACTGGGTGGGCCACAACGACAGCATACGGACAATACGCCATCCTGTCCCTTGACTCTACCGAAACGCCTTGCAATCAGACTGATGCCAACCCGAACGATTGCTCCACGATTTTTCCCAGCAGCATGAGCATCAGCGGAGATGGCAGTGTTATTGCCCTTGGATATACGGGAGGGCTGGTAAATAACCTGTCTGATGGCGCCGTGTATGTTTTTGTTCGGCCTAGCACAGGGTGGGCCGATAACTACCAGCCTATTAAGCTGACGGCATCGGATGGCGCCCACCTTGATTTTCTTGGTTTTGCAGTGAGCGTCAACTCTGACGGAACTGTAATTGCTGCAACCGCAAATCAAGCAAATGGCTATGCCGGCGCTGTGTATCTGTTCTTCGAACCGAATGGTGGTTGGGCGAACGAAACGCAAGGCGCCAAGCTGACGTATGCCCCAGGGGACGGATATTCATTCCTGGGTAATTCGGTCGGCATTTCTGGAGACGGTCACACCGTAGTTGCCGGCGGTAATGGGAAAGGGTTTATTTTCCTACCGACTCCCCGTCTGTTTTGTATTATCGGCGGCGGTTGCACTACGGAGTATCTCTGGAGCAACCGGAGCGAAGCCGCACAACTGAGCGGATCGGATCAACCGATTTCCCGTTTTACCATCAGCGCAGACGGGAACACGATTGCCGCCGCGGCAGAGCAACAAAATAGTCCCGGCGTCGTATACCTCTTCCCTAAAGGAGCAAGCTGGACATCAACGACGGAGAGCCAGAAGATTTCGGCCTCCGATGGCGCTCCGAACGACGGCTTCGGGGGTACAGCCGTGAGTGGCGGCGCCATAGCTTTGGATAACTCAGGCACGGCGATGATCGTAGGAGCGCCGGGCGCAACTGTCGGCAGCAACCCTGGCCAGGGCACAGCTTACATTCTGGGCGGAAACGCTGGGACACCAACTGCATCGGTTTCGCCAAATGCGCTCGCGTTTGGGAACCAAGTTGAAGGTACCACCAGTAGCTCTCAATCTGTAACTGTCACCAACAGCGGAACCGCTCCGCTAAGCATCAGCAGCGTTGCCGTTAGCGCTCAGTTCACGTCGAGTCAGAACTGCGTGTCGGCATCGCCTCTTGCTCCCGGGGATCACTGTTCCGAGAACGTCGCCTTCGCTCCCACATCTTTGGGCGCGATTAGCGGAACTGTGACTTTCACAGACAACAGCGGAGGATCCACTACTCAGCAAGTGCAACTGAGCGGAACGGGGATCGTCACAGCTACTTCGACGGCCATCTCGTCTTCGCTTAACCCATCTACTTACGGGCAGGCGGTCACATTCACCGCGGTAGTCACGAATGCCAGTCGCGTTCCGACAGGTTCCGTGACATTTACGGACGGAGCAAACGCTTATGGACCGGTAGCGTTGACTGCCGGAACTGCATCAATCACGATCTCCACCTTGTCGACTGGATCGCATTCCATTGTTGCAAACTACAGCGGCGATGCAGCCAATTCGTTTACCCCAAGCTCATCCTCGCCACTCACACAAAATGTGAATTTGGCGACGAGCACAACCGCCGTCACCTCGAGTGTCAATCCTTCCTACATAAACCAGACAGCCACCTACACCGCAACCATCGCCTCGCAGTACGGTGGTGCGGCAAGTGGAAACGTCATGTTCAAGCAAGGGGCCACTACGCTGGCGACGGTTCCGTTACCACTGGGAACCACGCAAGTGACCTACAGCACGACGTATGCGACCGCCGGAACGTATTCGATTACGGCTGTCTACTCGGGAGACGTTAACAATATCGGCAGCATTTCAGCCGTCTTACATCAGACGGTCAAGGCCCTGCCGATCCTAACCACGACGGCTGTCACGACCTCGGGTAGCCCATCGTTCATCAATCAGCCGGTGACGTTCACGGCGACGACGTCATCGACCGATGGAGTTCCGGATAACGCAACCGTCACGTTCTATGACGGCGCGACGGTGATCGGAACTACAACCTCGTCCAGTGGCGTGGCGATGTTGAGCACTTCGTCTCTCGCTGCAAGGACGCATACGATCAAAGCGACCTACGCAGGGGACGCCACCTATAAGACCAGCACTGGTTCAGTGACTCAGGTTGTCAGCCTATATCCGACTACGACCATAGTTACTGCAACGCCGAATGCATTCACCTTCGGTCAGACGGTCCAGTTAACAGCTACGGTAACGTCAACTGCGCCTGGAGGTCCGACTGGGAGTGTCAGGTTCACGGCAGGAACTACGAATCTGGGCACGGCTCCGTTGAGCGGAACCACGGCAACGCTCAGCACAACAAAAATTCCCGCGGGCACGGCCGCCATTACTGCAACCTACGTCAGTGATGGCATTTCTGCCGCGAACTCGGGAACGGCTGCGATTTCGGTGGCGCAAGCGACGACCACGACTTCTGTCGTAGCGTCGCGGAACCCAGCGACTGCAGGACAATCGGTGAAGTTCACGGCAACTGTTCTCTCACCGACAACTATTCCAACCGGCTCCGTTTCTTTCATGGACGGAACCACAACCTTAGCGACTGCAAATCTTTCCGGCGGCAAGGCGAGTTACACGACGACTGCCTTGGCCTCGGGGACACACGACATCACCGTTGTATATGGGGGGACAGCCAACATTGTGGGGAGCACTTCACCAGTGTTGGTGCAGACGGTGAACTGACCAGATTGCACTCTCTGTCGCCGCCCGGAAAGGACCATCCGGGCGGCTTTTTTGTTGATTAGTTTCCTTGCCGAGTTTGAAGTACTGAGTTACGCTCGTGCCAAACCGGAATGGTCACAAAACATATTGCGCTTACGCTGATTGCGGGAATCGGGATTGGTTTTGCGGCATGGAAAACCCTCCCTCTGTCCTGGACGCCAATGCAAACTGCCGGATTGATTTTGCTGGCATTTGGCTTTGCCTTGTGGACAGTCGCGCGATTCCAACTCGGGGCTTCATTCGCGGTTACAGCGCAAGCGCGGCAGCTCGTTACACGTGGAATTTATTCGAAAATTCGTAATCCTATTTACGTGTTCGGCTCGTTTGTAGTTGCGGGGCTGTTTTTGTTAGTCGGACGTCCGAGATTTCTGCTGATTTTTCTAGTGATCATCCCGATGCAGATTTGGCGAGCGCGCAAAGAAGCGGCCGTCCTCGAAGCAAAATTCGGCGAAGAATATCGCGCCTATCGTGCTGCTACGTGGTTCTAGGTTTGGGCTGCGCTTGACGCTACCTTGAAGCGGCGGTTGCGTGCTCGCGATCAACATCTTTCAACCGTGCAGCCTTGCCGCGCAGATTGCGAAGATAGTAGAGCTTGGCACGGCGAACCTTCGAAGAGCGGACCACCTCGACCTTATCAATCACCCGCGAACTATCAGGGAAGATGCGCTCCACGCCCTGCCCGAAGCTAATCTTGCGTACGGTGAAGCTGGCCTGCGGCCCGCGCGAACGCGCGAGCACCACGCCTTCAAACGCCTGCAGGCGCTCTTTGTCGCCTTCTTTGATCTTTACGTGTACACGTACGGTATCGCCGGGAACAAATTGCGGCAGGTCGGTGCGCTTGGTCTTCGCAAGAAGCTTTTCGATGATTAGGTTCGACATTGTATTGATCCTCTCGGCGTACTCGCCATGATGTCATTCCGAGTGGCTTTCCGCCACGAGGAATCTGCTTTTCAGCTTTGAGCTGCGAGCATCGAGCTATGAGCAATCAGAATATTGGTTGCTCATAGCTCATTGCTCACCGCTTCTGTAACAACTCCCTATCTTCTTCGGTCAACCCGACCTGCTCCAGAAGATCCGGACGGTTCGTTAATGTCTTCTCCAGCGCTGAACGCCTTCGCCAGCGTTTGATCTCTTCATGGTTGCCGTTTACTAAAACTTCCGGCACTTTCATCCCGCGAAAATCCGCTGGGCGCGTGTAGTGCGGATAATCCAGCAATCCGCCAGAGCCGCAGGTCGAGTCCGGCTGTATGGCTTTGATCTCATTGCCGGACTGCGCCGGTTCCCGCGCGGGGCGGAAATTCTTGTCCGCCAAATCATTAGCACCTCGCTCAGCTCCAGCCACGAACGATTCCTGCCGCGTCGAAGCCTCATTCCCAACTGCACCAGGAATCAGCCGCGTGACTGTATCTACAATCACCGTCGCGCCAAGTTCGCCGCCGCTCAGAACATAATCGCCAATCGAAATCTCGCGATCGGCAAGAAACATTCCGACGCGCTCATCGACACCTTCGTAGCGACCACAGATTAGAACGATTTGCTCAAGCTCTGATAGCTCAGATGCCAGCTTCTGATCAAACCGCGTGCCCTGCGCCGAGAGCAGGACAACCGACTGCTTCACAGCGGCGCGTTCTTCACGCGCGGCGACGTCCAACGACTCCACACATTCAAAGATCGGTTCCGGCTTCAGGACCATTCCAGCGCCGCCGCCAAATGGGCGGTCATCGACTGTGCGATGCCGATCGCGGGTAAACGCCCGCAGATCGTGAACTCGAATCTTCACCAGCCCGGCTTCGCGCGCCCGGCGAACAATTCCGTAATCGAGTGGCCCGCGAAAAAAATCCGGGAAGATAGTGACGATTTCAATCTGCACAATTCATTCACCGCAGAGATCGCCGAGGAACATTTTTCCCTTTTTCTCTGCGATCTCGGCGTACTCGGCAGTTAATGCCTTTGCTGTTTCTTCTCTTCTTCCGTCAGCGGAGCGTTTACTTCGAGCAGGCCTTCCGGCAAATTCATCTCGATCCGCTTATGCTCAAGATCGACCCGCAGCAAAAATTCCTGCGCGTAGGGAATCTCAAGCTCGGCCTTGCCTGATCCAACTACAAGCAGAGGAGCCTCACCTGCTCCAAACCTCACATCGCTGATCACGCCAACTTCACGTGCGTGATCGAACAATGCACAACCCACTAAATCACTGACGAACGCCGCGCCCGGTTCCAGCTTCGCGCGCTCGCTTAGCGGAACCTGCAACTCGCTTCCGATCAGCGGCTCGGCGTCTGAGATCGAATTGACGCCCGCGAACTTCAGCACCAGCCAATCTTTGTGCGGCCAGGCGTTTTCGATCTTCAAGTCGCGCCGCGTATCGCTGTTCGTGAAACTCGACCCCGCGCCCAAAGCAAAAATTCGCAGACCGGCGTGCAGCCGATCCGGAACGTCGCTGTGAACTTCGACGGCAACTTCGCCGTGCCGCCCTTGGGTCTTTACAACCCGTGCCAAAGTGACAAATTCGGCGGCTTTTTCAGAATCCGCTATTCCAGAATCTCCAGCTCGTAGCGCTTGCCGTCTTTTTCGCCCGCCGCGTGCAGCAGATTGCGCAACGCCCGCGCGATCTTGCCCGACTTGCCGATCACGCGTCCCATGTCGTCTTCGGCGACTTCGAGCTCGATGACGACTTCGCCATCTTCGGGTACTTCTTCGACGTACACACGTTCAGGCAAAGTTACGAGGGCTTTGGCTACGTGCTCGATGAGCGCTTTCGGATTGGGAGCCTGGTCAGTCATGCCTGAAATGTGAAATGCCCATGTGGGAACGGGCGCCCTCGCCCGTTCGGCCGAGCATCGCTCGGCAACTATTTATCGCGAGTTACGAAGCCGCTGTTTCAACCGGCGCAGCGTTCGCTGCGAATCCCAGAATCTTGCCTACGCGGGCTGAGACCTGGGCTCCCTTCGAGCGCCAATAATCAATGCGCTCGCGCTTGAGCTCCACGCTGGCCGGGGTGGTGCGTGGATTGTACGTCCCCACAATCTCCACCGGACGCCCGTTGCGCGCCCGCTCTTTTTCAATCACCACCACACGGTAATGCGGCTGCTTGCGCGCGCCTACGCGCGCCAGACGAATCATTAACACTGAACTGGTTTCCTTTCCTGCGCTGTTTTCTTGGTCCTTCCGAAAGGAGGCCGAGGGTCAGGCTCTGCTGACACCGGCGGGAACAAGACAAGTAATTATTATGCTAGAGCTTAGCTGGATTGGCAAGGGCACCCCCGTAGTCTATTAGTTTGAATTGGACCCGTAGAATCACCGCACGGCGCGGGCGATACTCGGTTCGTCAAAGCGTTCGCGCGATTTATGGGACTGATCTCAAGAACAATAGATAAAACCGTCGATCCACTCCCTAGTTGGGCAAAGGGAATTTTAGGTTTGCTCGTAGTGATCGGGTTTATCTACGGTATCATCCGCGAGGGGTTTTGGTTCCTGCTCCGCGTCCTCTTTGCTCCCGACTTCTGAGAATTCCAAACTGAAGCATTACTACCCGTTCGACTTCCCTTCGCCCTAGGGCAGGCCACACACGAGTAGCGCGTGCTTGGCTTCTTGCCATTTTGCACGCTACTAGCGCGCAAAGTCAGGCGGCTCCGGGGTCTGCGGCGCTCGCGCGTTCTGGTTCAGCGCTGGCAGCCGGCCATAATCATCACCCCCCTGAAGCCGGCGAAGTCGTAGTTGTCAGCGTCACAACTCGGCGCTGGAAGTCAGAAACCTTAGTCTGCCTGAATGTGGGAGACCATACTTTCATCAAACACCCATCCAGTTATCGCATACGCCTACTCGAGAATATGAAGCGTGGACGAGATTGAGCTCGCAATAAAAAGTGGGAATGCCAAGGCACGGGAGCCGGTTAGCCCCGAACTTCTGAGGCGAATTCGTGCGGGATTACGCGACTCCGATTTCACACCAAATGGAGTACGGCATTTCTACAACGGTCTGGGAATTGAACACTAAGTTGTAATTCCCACCCTTTGAAGACCGCAAAGGGTGGGGCACCTGTGATCTTTCAACACGTTGTTCCCAAGAAGTGAATAGTCCATCCGAGCGATACCGGAGAAGCTGATGGTGCTGACCAATCCGCTTCGCAGGAGTCGATCGAATGGACCTTC